>ERZ824575.46-NODE-46-length-165370-cov-9.996074_pt1 | contig 165370 bp, 145 predicted proteins | sample MGYA00519470_ERZ824575 | MGnify/ENA primary metagenome ERZ824575 (study PRJEB31778, sample SAMEA3449170) | human gut metagenome | biome: human gut; feature: human-associated habitat; material: faeces | place: United Kingdom | collected 2010/2012 ... | reverse complement strand
GAATATCGGAATCACCAATCTGGTATATAACTTTTGCAGGTACAGTTACTTAAAAGGAGCCTCTGCCTGATATGGGATAACTGTGCCCTTTTTCAACTAAAAGGTAACGATCAAGGTAAAGTTACCTTTTCAAAGCATTGCTTGCAGGTCAATATTTGACCGATTATGCTAAATGCCTCTATTTGCCTTAATTTTTGTGGGTTTTTAGAGGTTACCATGCTATAATAACATCAGACAAAGGAGGAACAAGATATGTTCTCAATAAAAGACGCAGTACGCAAAACAGTTGTCGCAGTATCTTTAGCAGCGTTGACAACCAGTTTCTTCACTGGCTGCTCACAGCAACCCACCGTATCGGATGTAGATCTCTACCCACCATCAATCACCACAGAGGTCTCAACACCGTATACAGAAGAACTGACAGATGACATCAACCCAGGAATCAACGATGAAACCCACGACGCCAACACCTTCTCCATAAAGTACAAATACTGGTATGACAATCCCGACGTCAAGGAAACCCAGGATAAAGCTTTAGCAGAAGCAGACCCAGGCGGAGACAACCCTAATGGCGAAACATTCCTAGGTATCCCTGGTCTCCCACTTTATACAGACCCATCAGGCAACCAGTATATCATCTCCGGGCGTACAGTATGCTATTTAGCAGATGGTAAACTAGCCTCCAAGGACATGTACAACCTTCTGCGCAAGACAGGTACTGGCGAGCGTATCTACTACGGATTGACACAGACTGCAGAAGATATCTTAAGCACATTTCTCAAACGTTCAGCAGGTAAAGAGCAGCCAGCAACTTATGAGGACCGCAAGGCACAGGATACAGAAGCTACCCTTAATTCTGTCACATATGCTATTTATGTAAATAATATTGAAACAGGCATGACAACGACTCCAGATGGCATGATCGAGGTGTCCTCTGTGCTGCCAGGTTATGGCGTTGCCAATTATGCTTCAGATGAACAGGCACTTTATCTTCATACAGCTGCAGTAAGCAATCTTAAGCTGGAATTCAAAACTGAAGCTGACACAATTACTATAGAATACTCGACAGGCGAGAAAGACGAAAACATCAGCACAAAGGAAATCATCTTAGCAGGGGATATGCTTAAGATGTCACCAGAAGCTGTTGAGCATTATCTAGGTTATGATATTGAAGTGTATGATGACTTCATCAACATTGTAACAGATAATAAAGATATCATTACACCAGACAGTATCTTACCGGCTGAAGCAGAATCTTTAGCAGATTCAACGCTTAATGATAAGGACACTACGAAGCCTATCGAGCAAACACACACTGCAGAATCACAGCCAGAGCCTGCTCACACCGAAGAAGTAGTAACAGTTATCCCATCCGAACCATCTACACCATCGTCAGCTAGTAAGAGCGATAAAGACAAGATTCCTGGCAGCGATCTGACGTATGGCCAGTTCAGAGAAATATATGGTTATGATGTACCAGACGGAGCTACTAATATTACAGACAAGGGCTTTGACCTTCCTGGCAGACACAGACTTTCACCAGCCGAAGCTGCCCGCTGGAACCAGACAGTTAAAGACATCATGGACGGCAAAAAAGACATCGACCTCACCGAAGGTCTTACAACAGAAGACTTTGATGCATTGGATGCATTGCTTGGCTAATTAACTTAATATCATACAGGACCTCAAGTAGCAGTACTAGAGGTCTTTTCTTTATACTTAGAAAGGCACTGTACGCGTACAGTGCCTTTTCTTTAATATATCGATTAGTCACGACTAATCGGAGAGGAGGATTGCGTTGACTACTCGACAGACAGTAGGCAGCAGTATGCAAAAACTCTTCAAAATGCCTTAAATGCAGGAATGATTTTTCCTGAAGCAGAGATTAATTTTGAACCTTTAGAAGTTTATAGGCTTGTTGATTATTCAGAAAAGGAGAACGCGGGGATAAGCCGTGCGACCTGGAATTAATGCTGCTCTACCTGATACAGAATCTGATTCTGGCTGACAGTCCTCATCTGACAGCCTGATGGGTAACTCTGATGAACTTCGCTTCGTTTCATGCTTTTGATGGCAATTTGCGCAGTGTTGCCTTATACAACATCACTGCTTCCAGACTTCCCGGGAAGGGTCACATTTAGACATACAGAGCCGCTCCGAAAGGGCGGCTTTTGTGTATTTCGCGGAATTCGCAGGTTTTTTGTGTTCCCTCTTGAAATAAGGACGATTTTGTGGTAAAATAAAACTGTATGTAAAGAAAAGGGGGAAAGCCTGTGATAAGAGAAGTACGCATGGACGAATACGAACAGCTCATGGAGCTGTATCTGCATCTGCACGAGACCTCCGTCCCGCCTGCGGAGCTTACCCGCCCGCTGTGGGAGCGCCTGGTGAACGACCCGGACTACCATCTTATCGCAGCCGAGGAGGACGGAAAGCTGGTGTCGACCGTTACCTGCGTTATCGTCCCGAACCTCACCCACGGCCCGCGCCCGTACGCATGGGTCGAAAACGTCGTCACTCACCCGGATTACCGGGGACGAGGATTAGCGACAGCCTGCCTTGAGTACGCAAAAGAGATCGCGAAGCGCGAGAACTGCTACCGGCTCATTCTCATGACCGGCTCGAAGCTTCCCGGCACGCTGAATTTCTACGAGCGCGCAGGCTACGACAGAACGGAAAAGACCGGATTTATCCAGTATTTATAAACGAAAGGAAACACGAACATGAACATAAAACCCCAGAAGGGCATGCAGGAATATTTACCCGAGGCAGCGGCACAGCGCGACCGCCTGATGAACCTCATTCTTGAAACCTACACCGCAAGCGGATTCACACGTATCTACACCCCCGCCATTGAGAGTGCAGAGAACCTCGACAAGAGCGACGGCGGCGACAATCTTAACCTCATCTTCCGCATAATGAAGCGCGGCGACAAGCTCGCAGAAGCTCTTGCAAAGAACCCGGTCGACGAAAAGGAACTTTGCGATCTCGGTCTGCGCTATGACCTGACGCTGCCGCTTTCCCGCTACTACGCGAACAACCGCAACAGTCTGCCGTCCCCGTTCAAGTGCATTCAGATCGACAAGGTGTACCGTGCGGAGCGTCCCCAGCGCGGCAGGCTCCGTGAGTTCGTTCAGTGCGATATCGACATACTCGGCTCGGATTCATGGTGCTGCGAGATCGAGCTTATCTCCGTTACCGCTAAGGCGCTTTCAAAAATCGGCATCGGGGAGTTCACCGTGCGCGTTAACGACCGCAGGGTGCTTAGAAATTCCCTGCTCACGATGGGATTCCCGGAGGATTCCCTTGACACGGTTTCCGTAAGTTTTGACAAGCTCGACAAGATAGGCGCCGACGGCGTAGCCGCAGAGCTCCGCGAAAAGGGCATGCCCGAGGAAGCGGTCAACAGCCTGTCCGGGCTTCTCGCAAAGGGTAAGCTCACACTCGACGACATGGCGCAGTACTGCTCCGAGGACGCCAAGGAAACGCTCGAACAGCTCCGCACTATCATTGAGACTGCCGACAAGCTCTCCGACAGCTACACCGTTGAGTTCGACCCGTCCCTTGTAAGAGGTCAGGGTTACTACACCGGCACAGTTTTCGAGGTCGCAAGCAAGCAGTTTGGCGGGACCGTCGCAGGCGGCGGACGCTACGATAACCTCATTGGCAGATTCACCGGGGACACTGTTCCTGCGGTCGGCTTCTCCATCGGCTTCGAGCGTATTTTCTCCATCGTTACCGAGAACAATATCCAGCTTGCAGGCAGCCGCAGGAAAGTGGCTATTCTGCACAGCCCGGAGGCAATCCTGGAAGCTATCGCGAAATCCGACGAACTCCAGGCTGAGAGCGACGTTACGCTCATCGCCGCAGCCAACCGCAAGAAGGCTGACAAGGCTTACTCAAAGGCAAAGCAGCAGGGATTCGACGAGATCATCAAGATAGGTCTGTAAGAGGAAACGACATGAGAAAACAGTTTCTTGAGATAGGAAAAATAGTTGCGACCCAGGGAATACGCGGGGAAGTACGGGTGCAGTACTACTGCGACAGCGCCGAGGTGCTGTGCGATTTCGACACGCTCTACCTCGACAAGGGTAAGACCCCCATGGAGATAACCAGGGCTTTCCCGCACAAGAACGTAGTCGTGATGAAGTTCGCCGGTATCGACAAGATAGAGCAGGCTCAGCCGCTCATCGGAAAGGTTCTGTACCTCGACCGCGAGGACGCGGAGCTTGAAGAAGGGCTGTACTTCATTCAGGATATAATCGGGCTGACCGTAAAGGACGCGGATTCCGGCATTGTCTACGGCAAGATCACCGACGTTTACCAGAACGGCGCTAGCGACGTGTACTCCATTCGCAGGGAGGACGGCACGGAGCTTATGTTCCCGTGTATCGACGAAGTCGTGCTCAAGACCGACATCGACGCTGGCGAAATGATCATCAGACCGCTCCCGGGGCTGTTTGAGGACGCTGTTGACGGAGACGGCGAATGAGGATCGACATTGCAACGCTGTTCACTCAAATGTGCGGCGGCGTGCTTAACGAGAGCATAGTCGGCAGGGGAATCAGAAACGGCTTTATCGAGGTGCACACCCACGATATCCGGAAATACACCGAAAACAAGCACCGCCGCGTTGACGACAAGCCCTACGGCGGCGGCACCGGAATGCTCATGCAGGCTCAGCCGGTTTACGACTGCATTTCCGCGATAAAGTCCCAGGGTGAGGGCAAACCCCGGATAATCTACATGTCCCCGCAGGGCGAGGTGCTGACCCAGCAGAAGGTGCAGGAACTCGCGCAGGAGCCGTGGCTTATCCTGCTGTGCGGCCACTACGAGGGCATAGATCAGCGCGTGCTGGACGAGCTTGAAGTGGAGGAGCTGTCGGTCGGGAATTATGTGCTGACCGGCGGGGAGCTTCCAGCGCTGATAGTCGCGGACGCTGTGGCGAGGCTCCAGCCCGGGGTGCTTCCGAATGAGGACGCCTACAGCATCGAGAGCCACTACAACGGACTGCTGGAGTTTCCGCAGTACACCCGCCCGGAGGAATGGCACGGGCGCAGGGTACCGGAGGTGCTCCTCACGGGAGACCACCGCACCGTCACCGAGTGGCAGAACCGTGAAGCGCTGCGGGTTACTGCAAGAAAGCGCCCGGATATGTACGGGAAGTTTATCTCTGAACAGCACGAGAGGCTCTGGAGCGCATTTCTGGAAGATAAGGATATCCCGCCGGAGACCAGGTGTTCCGGCGTCGTCAGGTTCGGGAAAACGGCTGACGAGGCGGACAGACTCGCGAAGCTTGTTATGCGCGGGAAAAAGCGCGCTGACCTCAGCGTTCAGTCCGGGGAGCTTCCGCGGCGCGGCGAGTATTTGATCGTCACCGATGGCGCGGGTCTTGGAAAGTGCGTGGTGCAGGTTTTCAACGTGAAAACCGTGCCGTTCAGCGGGGTCACTGAGGAAATGTGCGGCTTTACTGCGGAGTGCAGTTCGCCTGACGAGTGGCGCGCAGTTCAGGAAGCTGATATAAGCGCGGAAACGCCTGTTGCCTTCTGGCAGTTCAGGCTGGTTTACAAGTATCACAAGGAAGAAAGATAATGACTAAGAACGCATTCATTGCAATAACGGGGCGCGCAAACGCCGGAAAATCCTCTCTCACCAACCTGCTGGTCGGCGAGAAGATATCCATAGTCAGCGAGAAGCCTCAGACTACGCGAAACCGCATAAACGGCGTGCTCACCAAGGGCGATACGCAGTACGTTTTCATGGATACGCCGGGTATGCACAAGCCCAAGACCAAGCTTTCCGAGCACATGGTGAAGTCCATACGGCAGAGCGTTGACGACGTGGACTGCGCCATCCTCATGGCGGACGTAACAAAGAAGATATCCTCCATCGAGCAGGATCTGATACGCAGCTTCGCTTCCCACGGGACTGCTGTGGTGCTGCTTCTCAACAAGGTCGACCTGCTGAAGGACAAGAGCGAGATACTCAAGATAATCCAGCAGTACTCCGAGCTTTACGACTTCGAGGAGATAATCCCGATATCCGTCAAGAACCGCATAAACACCGATCAGATAATGCCGGTGCTGGAGCGCTTCGCAGTCGAGGGAGAGCACTTCTTCCCGGACGACATCGCCACCGACCGCACCGAGCGTTTTATGTGCTCGGAGATTGTCCGCGAGAAGATACTCCGCGTCATGCAGGAGGAGATACCCCACGGCGTTGCTGTGGACGTCGAGAAATTCAAATCCCGCATGAAGGGTGACACTGAGATAATCGACATCAGCGTCGTAATCATCTGCGAGAAGGAAAGCCACAAGGGAATGATCATCGGCAAGGGCGGAGAGCGCCTCAAGCAGATAGGCACCATGGCGCGCGGGGATATGGAGGATCTGCTTCAGGCTAAGGTCAACCTGCAATGCTTCGTGAAGGTCAAGGAGGACTGGAGAAACCGCGAACGCGTTATCTCCGACCTTGGAATGTACGACGAGGACTAAACTGGAGGTACGGATTTGCTTTTTACCTATGACGGTATAGTCGTCGGGCGGCGGGAAATCGGCGAAAGCAACTGCTTTATTGATATCCTCACCGACGAGCAGGGCATAATCGAGGCGACCGCCCACGGTGTGAAGAAGATCAACAGCTCGCTTTTAGGGTCATGCGGACTGTTTTCCTATGCCACCTTCTGCCTTAATAAAACCAAGCAGCGGTACTCGGTGAACTCAGCGAAGCCTAAGCGGAGCTTCCACGAGCTGGGAAGCGATATTGAGAAACTCGCGCTCGGTTCCTACTTCGCGCAGGCGGTGAAGTTCTGCACCCCGCAGGAGCAGGCGGCGGAGGGTTCTGACAGCCTGGTGAGGTTCTTCGCGATATCGCTTTACGAGGCTGAAATGGCGCGGGATACGGCTCGGCTCGCATGTGTAAAGGCGGCGTTCGAGCTGCGGTTTTCCTGCATGCTGGGGTACTTTCCGGATCTTCGCGGCTGCTGCAACTGCGGCTGCGGAGAGCATGACGAGATGTTCTTCCTGCCGGACAGCGGCGAACTCATCTGCGGCGACTGCTTCGACAGGGAATACAGCGGGCGTTACTTCGTGCTTACCCGGGAGCTTCTCGGGGCTATGCAGAATATCGTTTACGCAAGGCTTGACGAGGCGTTCCGTTTCAGCGTTTCGCCGCAGGCTGCAAAGCTTCTAGGCATAGTTACCGAAAACTACTTCCTCGCCCGCACGGAACGCAGTTTTTCTGCACTGGATTACTATAAAAGTATAAGAATGGAATGAATTGCGATATTATTTGACACAGAATTTAAACTGTCTATTGCATTTTTAACAAAAACTATTGAAAAATACGAGCGTATGTGGTATAATTGTATAAGAGTTAATAGAGGTAACCTCTAAAAACCTCCTTCACGGCAGATTTCTATGACTTATATCATCTGCTTCGTTGTCAAACCTTGAAATACATACAGTATTACTGCGGTTTGACGCCTAGCATCTGATATAAGTCATGTACGAAATCTGCTCGTGTCCCGGTTTTTAGAGGTTACCTAGAACAAACCAAGGAAAGGCGGTGGTGCAATGAGTAATATCACAGAAAAGGACATAAAGCTTTTTTATGAAATGCTGGAACGTGACAAGAATTCCGCGCATTTTCTCTGGGACTGCGCAGCGGGGACTGTCGTTTCCGCCGGCTCCGGAATATTTGCAGACGTTTCGGGCGATCCGCTGGAGTATCTTCGCGAAAGCGGGCTGATCGACCCGCAGTCCCTGCCTTCCTTCAATATCTTTTCCTCGTGCATAGAGGAAGGGACGATCTCCGGGAGCGACAGAATGAGCCTCGCCGCAGATATTCGCATGAAGCTGTCAGCGGACGGAGAATTCCGGCTGTGCGGGTTCTACGCGCATTTTCTGAAGGACGACGGCGGCAGAATAATCGCCGTACACGGCACCATCAGACCTTACACGAGCCGCGAACTTTTTGACCGCCGCGTGCTGAGCGGCTTTTCGTCAGACCGCGACCCGCGTATTTTCAGCGACGAGACTGCGGAGATGATAAAGCGCCACCCTAACGAGGAGATAGCGTTTATCCAGTTCGATGTTGAGCGGTTCAAGCTTATCAACGAAAAGTACGGCGTTGAAGCCGGCGACGAGCTTCTTGAGTTTCTGTACGGTACGCTGGGACTGATTTGCAGCGAGGAACAGCCCTTCGCACGGCTGAACGCTGATGTTTTCATGGTGGTGACTACGTTCTCAAGCGACTCCGACCTGCTTGATTTTATTCACAGGATTGAAAGCATGCTGACCGGATTCCAGAACATGGAGTACAGGCTGATTTTCGGCGTTGCGATTGTCGAGGACAGGTCGCTGCATATACGCAGGCACGGCGACAACGCCGCGCTGGCGCGACAGTCGATAAAGGGGAATGCCCTGAACAACATAGGATTCTTCAACGGAAGAATGAAGAGCGAGCTTCACAAGAAGCAGTCCATCGAGGACGACATGATGAACGCGCTGCTTGACGGTCAGTTCGTGATGTACCTCCAGCCGAAGTTCAGCATTTCCACCAAGCGGATAATCGGCGCGGAGGCGCTTGCAAGGTGGATCCACCCGGAAAAGGGCATGATATCTCCGGCGGATTTCGTTCCGGTGTTCGAGGAGAACGGATTTATACTGAAGCTCGACCAGATAATCTGGGAGAGCGCGTGCAGGAAAATCCGCGAGTGGATAGACAAGGGAATAGAGCCGGTTCCGATATCGGTGAACATTTCCCGGGAGTACATACACACCTTCGACGTGGTGGGCGAAATGCTGCACCTCGTGAACAAGTACGATATCCCGATAAAGCTGCTGGAGCTTGAAATAACTGAAACCACTGATTCCGAGGGAGTTTCCGACGTAGTTCAGAAGATGAAGGACGCGGGATTCACCATGCTGATGGACGATTTCGGCTCCGGGTATTCATCGCTGAACATGCTGCAAAAGACGCAGTTCGACGTACTCAAGATAGACCGCGGGTTCCTTTCGGAATTCATGGAGTCCAGCCGCGGACGGAAGATTATCTCGCACACGATCTCAATGTCGCGTGATATCGGTCTCGATATCATCGCGGAGGGCGTGGAAACTCCGGAGCAGGCTTCGTTCCTGAGCGATTGCGGCTGCGATTCGGCGCAGGGATTCTACTACTCCAAGCCGATAACCCAGGAAGAATTCGACAAAATGCTTGTCGAGGTCAATAAATAAACAAACCGGGGCAGTTTTCCTGTCCCGGTTTTCGCTATAATAATCCCCGGAGCGGCGCCCCGGGGACTTGTTTTATTCTACGTCGAACTGCATGAGTTCAGCTATTTTCTCCTGAATGCGGTCTGCGACGTCGGCGGGGTTCAGCTTCTCGCTGAAGCTCTTGTCTCTTGCGGAGATCTCGATTACGCCGTCCTTGAGGTTTCTCGGGCTTACGATAACGCGGAGCGGGATTCCCAGCAGGTCGGCGTCGGAGAACATTACGCCTGCGCTTACTGCACGGTCGTCGTAGATCACCTCTACGCCGCGCTTCTGGAGCTCCTCGTAGAGTGCGTCTGCCTTCTCCTTGACCTCGGCGTCGTCGGCGCGTACTGCGCAGATGTGCACCTGCCACGGAGCGATAGCCATCGGCCAGATGGGGCCGTAATCATCATGGTGAGCCTCGCATACGGAAGCGGCAAGTCTGCCTACGCCGATGCCATAGCAGCCCATGATAGGAGTCTGAGTGTTGCCGTCCTTGTCAAGGTAGGTCATGCCCATGCTCTTGGTGTACTTGGTTCCGAGCTGGAATATGTTGCCGACCTCGATGCCGCGGGAGATGGTGATGTGCTTCTTGCCGCAGCTCGGGCAGATACCGCCCTCGATGATCTTCGCGAAGTCGTGGTACTCAACGTTCTTGCAGTCGCGGTCGATGTCGAGACCGGTGTAGTGGTACTCCTCCTTGTTTGCGCCGCAGGAGAGGTTGTTCGTGTTCTGGAGGGAGCGGTCGAACAGCACGGTCATGCCCTCGGGGAGACCTACCGGCCCGATGTAGCCCGCGTTGAGTCCGCACTCCGGAGTGATAACAGCCGGGTGGATATCGCAGCCGAGGAAGTTTGTGAGCTTAGTTTCGTTGATATCGAGGTCGCCGCGGATAAACACTACAACGTAGCTGTCGTCGTGGTTGCGCTGGTATACTACCGCCTTGCAGCTCTTGTCCTGCGGGGTGTGCAGGAACTCGCAGATTTCCTCGATGGTGTGGATATTCGGGGTGTGTACCTCGGCGAGGGGCTGGCTCTCGGCGTCGCGGGTGTTCTCAATTATGGACTCAGCCGCTTCCATGTTAGCGCGGAATCCGCAGTCCTTGCATATCGCGATGGAGTCCTCGCCGATAGGAGTGAGCAGCATGAACTCATGGGAAATGCTGCCGCCCATCATGCCGGAGTCGGACTTTACGGAAATTACCTCGGGAATGCCTGCGCGCGCATAGATACGCTCGTAAGCCTTGTGGCAGCGCATGTAGTATTCCTCGAGATCCTCCTGGGAGGTGTGGAATGAATACGCGTCCTTCATAGTGAACTCGCGCACGCGGATAAGTCCGCCGCGGGGACGCGCCTCGTCGCGGAACTTGGTCTGTATCTGGTAGATCATGAACGGATATTTGGAGTAGCTGTTCGCATATTCGCGGACGAGCTGCACAGCGGCTTCCTCGTGTGTCATGCCGAGGACCATCTGCGCCTTGTTGCGGTCGGTGAAGCGGAGAAGCTCGCTGCCGATGCTCTCGTATCTGCCGGATTCCTGCCAGAGGGTCGCGGGCATTACAACAGGGAAGGATACCTCCTGACCGTCGATAGCGTCCATCTCCTCGCGGATTATCTGCTCTATCTTGCGGGTTATGCGCTTTAAGGGCATGTAGCTGGAGAAAATGCCGTTTGCAACGTACTTCATGTAGCCGCCGCGTATCATCAGCGCGTGGCTGTCGATATTGCAGTCGGAGGGGCGCTGCTTGAAGCGGTCGCCTACTAACTTTTCAAGTTTCATGTGTTTTCTTCCTTTCGTCTTGTTTCGAAATTTCTCAGAGAATACAAAAAGCCCTGAACCTAAAAAGGCTCAGGGCGAACTGTACAAAGTCCGTGTTACCACCTGGATTCGGGGAGACCCCGCGCTCAGCGTCTGCAACGCTTTCTCATGTAACGGTGAGCACCGGCGCCGCTTACTTCCGCATTCCTGCGGGTTCCGGGCGCAGCTCTAAGACGGGTTCGGCATATCTTCAATAACGGCTCGCACCTGCCGCCGTCTCTCTGAAAATCCGATGTGCCTACTGTTTCTTGTCACAGCTTTTCGTATTCATTGGTTTGATTATAGCACGATTTTGGGGATTTGTCAACACGTCTGAGCCTTAAAACATTGATTTTACCTGAAAAATACGCTGTTTTTTCAAAAAACCTATTGATTTTCTGAAATAAACGTGGTATAATAATACAAGATAGATTAGACTAAAGACTGGGGTTTCGCTCCAGTCTTTAAGTTTTAATCGGGGTCAGGCGGTTTTTGCCTGTCCTGCTGCATATTCTGAAAGGAGCTGGCTTAATGGCACTTGCAAAGGGGTTCAGCACTATCGAGGCTGCGGCTGAGGCCGCGGTAAGACCGATAGTCGAGGATCACGGTTTCTCGCTGTGGGACGTCTGGTTCGCGAAGGAGGGCGCAAAATGGTATCTGCGTATCTTCATCGACAAGCCGCACGGCGTTTCCATTGACGACTGCGAATCCATCGACGGTGAGATAAACTCCATCATCGACGAGCAGTATTTCATCGACAAGATCGACTATCTGGAGATAGGTTCCGCGGGGCTTGAGCGTTCCGTGAGAAGACTTGCCCAGCTTGAGCAGTCGATAGGAAAAAAGGTGAGGGTCAAGACCTACAAGCTGTGCGATGGCGCGCCGTCCAAGGACTTCAAGTGCGTTCTTTCGGGATACGACGGAGAAAAGATCACGCTGACCGGCGATTTCGGGGAGATTTCGCTTCCCGCCGCCGATATCTCGGCAATGAACTATGACGATTTTGACGATCACGAACTGATAGAAGACGGCGAGTGACCGCGGCTTAATTTTTTAATGGAGGAATTAACGGAAAATGGCTAAGAAGAAAGTACAGCAGCCCCAGAACGACATCACTGAATTTTTTGACGCGCTTGCCGCTTACGCTGCTGAAAAGGGTATCGACAAGGACGTGTTCGCTGAGAAGATAAAGAGCGCTATCGAAAAGAGCCTCAAGACCAGCATGCATGTTGAGGACAAGGACAGCGAGTGCGTGTTTGTCAACATAGATTTCGACAGGAAGATCTTCAACGTAAGCGTACTTAAGGAAGTCATCGAGGTGGTCGACACCCTGTATGAGCCGGAGATCGAGATAGTTCTCGAAGAAGCGCGCAAGCTCAACCCGGCGGCGCAGGTAGGCGACAAGATCCGCGTTCCGATAGACCCGCACGAGTTCAAGCGCATCGCAGCCAAGAACGCGAAGGATCTCATCAAGCAGGGATTCCGCGACATCGAGCGTCAGCAGCTCAGCGAGATGTGGGGCGAGTATGAGAACGAGGCTGTATCCGCGCTCGTTACAAAGATCGAACCCAAGACAGGCCATGCAACTATTGAGATCAACCACAACGAAGTACTGCTGATGAGAGCAGACCAGATCCCCGGCGAGGTGCTTCATGTCGGCGATATCATCAAGGTATATATCACCGGCGTTTCCAAAGAATATAAGGAAGGCGCGAAGAAGCAGAGCCTCCGCATCACCAGAACCGACAGAGGCCTCATCAAGCGTCTGTTCGAGCTTGAGTGCCCCGAGATCTACGACGGAACTGTTGAGATCAAGGCTGTCAGCCGTGCGGCTGGTTCGCGCTCCAAGATCGCGGTCATCAGCAACGACCCCAACGTTGACGCAGTGGGCGCGTGCATAGGTACTCAGAAGTCCCGTATCAACGCCGTTACCAAGGAACTCAAGGGCGAGAAGGTCGACGTTGTTCTGTGGAGCGAGGATCTCGAGGAGTTCATCAAGCAGGCGCTCAAGCCCGCCGAGGTACTCCGCGTGGTAATTACCAACCCCGACCCCAAGAAGAAGGAGTGCAAGGCTATCGTTCCTGATAATCAGCTCTCCCTCGCGATCGGCAACAAGGGTCAGAACGCGCTGCTCGCCGCTAAGCTCACAAACTGCAAGATCGACATCAAGGCTGAGAGCAAGGTAACTCCTGAGGATCTCATCGTGACCGAGTACGTTCCCGAGGAGCCAGCAGAGGAAGCGCCCGCAGAGGAAGCGGCAGCCGCCGAGTCCTCCGCTGAGGAATAAGGAGCCGCCATGCAGGAAAAGCACGTTCCGATGCGTAAGTGCATAGGCTGCGGTGAAATGATAGGAAAAAAAGGCGCGGTGAGGATAGTCCGCAGCAAGGAGGGCGAGCTCTCCGTAGACCTCACCGGAAAGAAACCGGGACGCGGCGCGTACCTCTGCCGGAGCAGGGAATGCCTTGAACTGGCACGGAAGGGCAGAAAGCTGGAACGCGGTCTGAAATGCGCTATTCCCGATGATATATATGAAATTCTCGAAAAGGAGCTGACCTCGGATAAATAAGGAACTTTCGACGATCTGCCTTTGCCGCCGTGCCGGAAAGCTCGTTATGGGCTTTGACGCGGCTGTGCAGGAAATGAATGCGCCTAAGTCAAAGGCAGCGGGCATTATTCTGGCTTCGGACGTGTCGCCGAAAACAGAAAAGGAGATCTGCTTTCATGCAGAGAAGCGCGGCACACCGGTCGTCCACGGAGATTTCACGATGGACGACGCGAAGGAAGCTGTCGGAAAGCGCACGGGTATCTTTCTGGTGCTCGACGCAGGTCTTTACGGCTCTATCACAAGACATATAAGTGAATAGTATGGAGGAAAGTTACATTGCCAAATAACAAAAAGTATCGTGTACAGGATATAGCGGCTGATATCGGCGCAGACCGCAGCGCAGTCATTGAGCTGCTCGAGGGTGCGTTCGAGGGAACTAAGAAGGCGCAGACCTCCCTTACGGATCAGGAGGTTAGCTACGTTCTCGAGGTGTTCTCGAAGAAGGGCGAAGTCAAGGACTTTGACGAATATTTCAAGGCTACCGCTGACAAGAAAACCGAGAAGCCCAAGGCAGAGGAGAAGAAGCCTGCTGCAAGAAAGAAGCCTGCCGCAAAGAAGGAAGAAGCTCCCGCAGAGGAGCCTAAGGCTGAAGCAAAGACAGAGGCAAAGCCCGAAGTAAAGTCCGAGACCAAGCCGGAAGCAAAGACCGCTCCCAAGGCGGAAGCAAAGACCGAAGCGAAGCCGGAGCCTAAGCCTGAAGTCAAGGCAGAGCCCAAGTCTGAGGCAAATCCGGAGGTCAAGGCAGAAGCAAAGCCCGAAACCAAGCCGGAAGAAAAGCCCGAGCCGAAGCCGGAAGCAAAGGCGGAGTCCAAGCCCGAGCAGAAGCCTGCTCAGCAGGAGCGTCAGGACAGACCCGCTCCCAGAGCCAACGGCGACCGCCAGCAGTTCAATAACAACAACCGCGGCGACAGACCGTTCAACAATAACCGCAGCGGCGACCGCCCCGGATTTAACCGCGACGGAAATAACGGCGACAGACCGCAGTTCAACAACAACCGCGGCGATCGTCCCGGATTTAACCGCGACAATAACAACGGCGACCGTCCCGCATTCAACAATAACAGAAACGGCGACCGCCCTGCATTCAACGGCAATAGAAACGGCGACCGTCCGGCGTTCAATAACAACCGCAGCGGCGACCGCCCCGCGTTCAACAATAACAGAAACGGCGGCTTCAACCGCGGCGAGGTCCGCAAGGAAGCAGTTAACCCGCTGGCTGATTCTGCAAAGCAGAACATCAAGAAGCCCGCTATTGACTCCTCCAAGATCAAGGTGAACACTCCGCCCATGCAGAAGCAGAAGGGCGAGGCTGTTCAGCGCGGCGAGCAGGTCACAAAGATGGTCGACACCCGCGGCAGCTATGTTGAGCTTGATAAGTACAACGAGCGCTACGAGACCATCGCTCCCGCTTCCCGCATGAGCAACGAGAGCTTCCAGCGCAAGCAGAAGATACAGCAGAAGTCTCAGCAGAAGGGCAAGCCCTACAACAGCAAGCGCGAGACCGAGGCTCAGAAGCTCAAGCGTCTGGAGCTTGAGCGCGCAAGAAAGCAGCAGCTCAAGGTGCAGATCCCGGACGAGATCGTTGTTTCCGAGCTGGCTTCCCGCCTGAAGGTGACAGCTACCGAGGTCATCAAGAAGCTGTTCAACCTCGGCGTTATGGCTAACCTCAACGAGACAATCGACTTCGATACCGCTTCCCTCGTTGCCGAGGAACTCGGCGCAAAGGTCGAGAAGGAAGTTGTCGTTACCATCGAGGAGCGTCTGTTCGAGGATACTCCCGACGATCCCGAGAGCCTTCAGCCGCGTGATCCGGTCGTTGTTGTAATGGGTCACGTTGACCACGGCAAGACCTCGCTGCTCGACTATATCAGACACGCAAGCGTTACTACCACCGAGGCTGGCGGTATCACACAGCACATCGGCGCGTACAGAGTGCATATCAACGACCGCGACATCACATTCCTGGATACCCCGGGTCACGAGGCGTTTACCTCAATGAGAGCGCGCGGCGCGAGCGTTACCGATATCGCTATCCTGGTAGTTGCTGCGGACGACGGTATCATGCCGCAGACCGTTGAGGCTATCAACCACGCGAAGGCAGCCGGAGTTTCTATCATCGTTGCCATCAACAAGATGGATAAGGAAGGCGCAAACCCCGACAAGATAAAGGAAGAGCTGACCAAGTATGACCTCGTTTGCGAGGAGTGGGGCGGCGACGTTATCTGCGTTCCTGTTTCCGCTAAGACCGGCGAGGGCATCAACACCCTGCTTGAGATGGTATGCCTTACCGCAGACGTACTCGAGCTCAAGGCTAACCCCGACAGACTCGCTACTGGTGCGGTCATCGAGGCACGTCTGGATAAGGGCAGAGGTCCTATCGCTACCGTGCTGGTTCAGAACGGTACTCTCCACGCAGGCGACGTGCTCATCGCGGGTATGTCCGTCGGCAGAGTGCGCGTAATGCGCGACGACAAGGGCAGAACCGTCAAGGAAGCTGGCCCGTCCGTTCCTGTTGAGATCATGGGTCTCGCGGACGTTCCCTCCGCAGGCGATACATTCGCCGCTGTAGAGGACGAGAAGCTCGCAAGGGAACTCGTTGAGAAGCGCCGCCAGGAAGCTAAGGAAGAGCAGTTCAAGGCTTACCACCAGGTAACTCTTGACAACCTGTTCTCCTCCATCGAGGAAGGCACCGTCAAGGAGCTTCCGATCATCGTCAAGGCAGACGTACAGGGCTCCGTCGAGGCTGTCAAGCAGTCCCTTGAGAAGCTCTCCAACGAGGAAGTGCGCGTACGCGTTATCCACGGCGCGGTCGGCGCTGTAAGCGAGAGCGACGTTATGCTCGCTGCGGCTTCCGGAGCTATCATCGTTGGCTTCAACGTAAGACCTCACCCGTCCGCTCAGGACAACGCAAAGCGCGACGGCATCGAGATCCGCCTTTACCGCGTAATTTACGACGCTATCGAGGATATCACCGCCGCAATGAAGGGCATGCTTGCTCCGAAGTTCAGAGAGGTCGACCTCGGCAGAGTTGAGGTACGCCAGGTCTACAAGATCACCAACGTTGGTATCGTTGCTGGTTCCTACGTCCTCGACGGCAAGGTCACCAGAAACGGTCAGGTTCGTATCGTGCGCGACGGTATCATCGTCGGCGACGACAAGATCGCAGGTCTCCAGCGCTTCAAGGATTCCGTCAAGGAAGTCGCTGCGGGCTACGAGTGCGGTATCAGCCTTGAGAAGTTCACCGATATCAAGGTCGGCGATATCTTCGAGGCGTATACAATGGAAGAATACAGAGACTGATAACGCCGGCTGCGGGTTCGGAGCGTTCCGCGCCCCGGCGGTGTTTTCCGACGCGGCATGAGCCGCACACAGGGAGGTTTTATGGCTAATTTCAACTTAAAAAGACTTTCCGAGGATATAAAGAGGGAGCTTTCCGCAGCTGTGAGCGGCGTGAAGGACCCGAGAGTATCAAAGAATTTTGTAACGGTAACTCACTGTGAGCTTACCAGCGACCTTTCCTACTGCAAGGTACACATCGCGTGCCTCGGCGGCGAGGGGAGGACCGCAAAGGCCGTGGAGGGCATGACCGCCGCTTCCGGATACTTCAAGAGAGAGATCGCGGCAAGGATCCGCATGAGAAAAATGCCGGAGTTCATATTCCTGCCGGATAATTCCCTTGAATACAGCGAGCACATTGAAAAGATAATCGCAGGACTTCCCAAGCCTGTAGAGGATACGGCGAACGAAGAAGCGGAGGAGCCTGATGAGGAGAATTGACCTTAACGAAGCGGCGAATTTCCTTCGTGAGCACGACCGCTTCCTTATCCTTATGCACGGCAGCCCCGACGGAGATACGGTCGGCTGCGGAACTGCGCTCTGCGGCGCGCTCCAGCAGATAGGCAAGCTAGCCAGGACCGCGTGCCCCGACCCGTTACCGAAGAAGTTCGGGTATATGTTCCGCGAACTGAAGGAGCAGGAGTTCGAGCCGGAGACCATCGTGGCCGTGGACGTCGCAGACACCAAGCTGCTTTACGGTATGCGCGAGGTCGGCGAGAAAACCCAGCTCTGCATAGATCACCACGTCAGCAATACCGAGTACGCCGAGCGGCTGCTGCTTGCTCCGGAGTACGCGGCGGCTGCCGAGCTGATGTTCGAGCTGCTCAGCTCCATGAAGGAAGTAAGGATAACAAGCTCCATCGCGGACAGCCTTTACACAGGAATCGCGACGGACAGCGGCTGCTTCAAGTACAGCAACACCTCGCCGCAGACCCATGTCTACGCCGCAGAGCTGATAAAGCTCGGCGCCGACATCGTGCCGATAAACTACGCGATGTTCGACATGAAGAGCCAGGGCAGACTGAAGCTCGAGCAGCTCGCGCTCAGCAGAATACGCTACTACGTGGGCGGCAGGATAGCCGTGATAGATGTTACGCAGTCGCTCATCGACTCCATCGAGGGCATAGACAGCGAGGACGTCGGCGCGCTTTCCGCGATACCGCGCCAGATAGAGGGCGTGGATATCGGTATCTGCATCAAGGAGAAAACTCCGGGATTCTACAAGGTTTCCCTGCGCTCGAGCGAGAACGCGGACGTTTCCGCTATCGCTCAGCAGTTCGGCGGCGGAGGTCATGCAAGAGCCGCAGGCTGCGCGTTCGAAACCACGCTTGAGGACGCGGAGAAGAAAATAGTATGGGCATGCGCCAAGGCGCTCGGTAACTCGATATGACCGGAATAATCTGCATAAACAAGCCCCAGGAGTTCACCTCGTTCGACGTGGTGGCTTCCATGAGAAGGGCTTTCGGGACTAAGAAAATCGGGCACGGGGGGACCCTCGACCCGATGGCTACCGGGGTGCTCCCGGTGTTCGTAGGCGGCGCTACGAAGGCGGTCGACCTGGTTCCGGACGACAGCAAGAGCTACCGGGCTGGGTTCCGGCTGGGGTTTGTTTCGGATACCCAGGATATCTGGGGGAAGCTCCGCTCGCGCTGTGAGAACGGCATTTCCGAGGACGAGATGAGGTTCGCCCTAGACGATTTCCGGGGCGACATCATGCAGGTGCCTCCGATGTACTCCGCGCTGAAGGTCAACGGGCAGAAGCTCTGCGACCTGGCGCGCCGCGGTATCGAAGTGGAGCGCAAGCCGCGCCCCGCGACGATATCCCGCCTGGAGCTGGTCAGCTTTGACGGGACAGACGGAGTGCTCGACGTGGACTGCTCCGGCGGCACCTATATCCGCACGCTGATAAACGACATCGGCGAGAGCGTCTGCACCGGCGCGGTCATGACAAGCCTGTGCAGGACGAAAAGCTGCGGCTTCACTCTGGAACAGTGTCACGAGCTGGACGAGGTGCGGAATGCTTCCCCGGAGAGGCTCGAAAAGTGGCTGCTTCCGGTTTCGGAGCTGTTCGCGCCGCTTCCTGAGATACCCCTGGACGAGGTGCAGACAAGAATGTACCTCAACGGCGTACGTCTGGACGCTGAAAGGCTGCTGAAGCGCGCCCCCGTGGACGAGCTGGCTAGAGTTACCGCCGGCGGGGAGTTCCTCGGAGTAGGAAAGATCAATGCTGAAGGGGAACTGGTTTCAATCAAGCAGTTCCGCTCGGAATAAAAATACCGGGTATCCGGTATGAATGGTGGATTTAATTTGATAGACATAACTAACAGCAGCCTGCGCCCGGAGGAAAAGACCGCCGTCGCGCTGGGTTACTTTGACGGGCTTCACCTGGGACACGTCGGCGTTATACGCACGGCGCTGGCTCAGGAGGGGCTCAAACCGGCGGTGTTTACGTTCAACTGCGACACCACGCTGCCGAAATTCCGCGGGCCGGAGGATATAATCTCGTTCGAGAACAAGTGCGAACTTATGCAGAAGATCGGCGTGAAGTACATCTACGCGCCGGATTTTGCGGAGGTCTGCGCGCTGTCCGACGAGGACTTCGTGAAGGAAATACTTATCGACCGGCTGAACGCGGGCTTCGCCTGCTGCGGAAGCAATTTCCGGTTCGGAAAGGGTGGCAGCGGCACTCCGGAGAGGCTCGGGGAGATCGGCGCGAAGTATGGAATGCGCGTCGAGGTGGTGAAGGACGTCTGCCTTGACGGCAAGATGATAAGCTCCACGCGTATCCGCGAGCATATACGCCGGGGAGAAATAGAAGAAGCTAACCGGCTGCTGGGCTATGAGCTGTGGTACAGGCTGCCGGTTATCCGGGGAAACGAGATCGGACGGACTATTGATTTCCCGACGATAAACCAGGTTATTCCGGACACGAATATAATCCCGCGCTACGGAGTTTACAAGAGCTACGTAGAGGTGGCGGGGAAGCAGTACCACGGGGTCACTAACATCGGCGTAAAGCCCACCGTCCAGCACAGGCGGGACGGCTCCGGCGCAGTGATGGAGACCTACATCATCGGCTTTGACGGCGACCTTTACGGTCAGGACATAGCGGTCGCACTGGTGCGTTTTATACGCCCGGAGGCCAAGTTCGCCGGACTTGACGAGCTGAAAGCACAGATAGCGTGCGACAAGGAAGAAGCGCTTAAATAATGCGCCTCTGAAACTGTGAATTCGGTTTTATGAAGCTGCCACAAAACGCCGGGAGACCGGCAGGAAAGGAATACAGAAATGGAAGTCAGGACAAGATTTGCGCCCAGCCCTACTGGGTACATGCATATAGGCAATCTGCGCACCGCGCTGTATACTTACCTCATCGCGAGAAAGAACCACGGAAAGTTCATTCTCCGTATCGAGGACACGGACCAGGGACGCTACGTTGAGGGCGCAACTGATGTTATATACAGAACCCTCAAGACATGCGGTCTGAACTGGGACGAGGGTCCGGATATCGGCGGCCCCTGCGGCCCGTATATTCAGAGCCAGCGCATGGGTATGTTCAAGGAATACGCGGAGAAGCTGGTCGAGAGCGGCCATGCTTACTACTGCTTCTGCACCAAGAGCGAGGACAGCAGCGAGGATACCGCGAACGGTCTTGCCTCCGCTAACCGCTGCCCCTGCCGCGACCTCGACCCCGCAGAGGCTAAGAAGCGCCACGACGCGGGCGAATCCTGCGTTATCCGCCAGAAGATCCCGAACGAGGGTACCACCACGTTCCACGATGAGATATACGGCGATATCACGGTCGAGAATACCGACCTGGACGACCAGGTGCTGCTCAAGTCCGACGGAATGCCGACCTACAACTTCGCAAACGTGGTCGACGACCACACTATGGGCATTACCCACGTCGTAAGAGGCAACGAGTACCTTTCCTCCGCTCCGAAGTACAATCTGCTCTACTCCGCGTTCGGCTGGGAGCCTCCGGTTTATATTCACGTTGAGCATATCATGCGCGACGCTACTCACAAGCTGTCCAAGCGCGACGGCGACGCTTCCTTTGAGGATTTCCGCGCAAAGGGCTACCTCACCGAAGCTATACTGAACTACATTCTGCTGCTGGGCTGGGCTCCGAAGGGCGAGCAGGAGATCTTCACACTGGACGAGATGATCGAGGCGTTCGACCTTTCCGGTATCTCCAAGTCCCCGGCGATATTCGACCCGCTGAAGCTCACTGCGATAAACGCTGTTTATATCCGCAACCTGCCGCTTGAGAAGTTCATCGAGTACGCAGAGCCGTGGATCCGCCAGACCTGCAGGCGCACCGATATCGACATGCCGCTCCTCTGCGCAGGACTTCAGCCCAGAACCGAGGTATTCAACGATATCCCCGAGCGCGTTGACTTCATCGACCAGATGCCGGAATATTCCATCGACATGTACGTCAGCAAGAAGATGAAAACCACTCCGCAGACCTCCCTTGAGGCTCTTAAGAAGCTCATTCCCGTTATCGAGGGTATTCAGGATTTCACCACCGAAAATATCCACGACGCGCTCTTCAAGCAGATTGAGGCAGACGGCGTGAAGAACGGCCTGTACCTCTATCCGCTGCGCGTTGCGCTGAGCGGAAAGGCTGTCACCCCCGGCGGCGGCGTGGAACTTGCGAAGATACTCGGCAAGCAGGATACACTCGACCGCATGCACAAGGCTGTCGGGAAGCTCACAGCCGAGATCGGCTGACAAACGCTGCGGGCGCGTCAATTTTAACTGTATATTCATGCCTGATTCACACTTTCATCACTTTAGTGTGTTAAGCTGATATATGACCGGGTATATGTCAGGTATGCTATGGATATATACCCTAACTAATCAGCCGTATGAACAACATGCGGAAAAGGACATAATATGATCGAAGTAAAAAATCTAAGCAAAAGCTACGGCAGCAAATTAGCCGTGGACGGTATCAGCTTCACCGCCGGTGAAAGCGAGATACTCGGCTTCCTGGGGCCTAACGGCGCGGGAAAGTCCACCACAATGAACATGCTGACCGGCTACCTCTCCTCCTCGGGCGGACAGGCGCTCATCAACGGCGTCGATATCCTGGAGGACCCCGTGCGCGCAAAAAAGGACATCGGCTATCTGCCGGAGCTTCCTCCGCTGTACCTTGACATGACCGTCATGGAGTACCTTAATTTCGTGTACGACCTGAAAAAATGCAGGCTTCCGAAGCGCTCCCATCTCGATGAGATATGCCGCCTCGTGAAGATCACCGACGTGCAGAAGCGCGTTATCCGCAACCTTTCCAAGGGCTACAAGCAGCGTGTGGGTCTGGCTCAGGCGCTGGTCGGGAATCCCAAGGTGCTGATACTCGACGAGCCGACCGTAGGTCTTGACCCGAAGCAGATAATCGAGATACGCACGCTCATCAAGAAGCTCGGAAAGAACCACACCGTAATTCTTTCCTCGCATATCCTGTCCGAGGTGCAGGCGGTCTGCGACAAGATCGTTGTTATCGACAAGGGAAAGCTCGTTGCAAACGACACCGCCGAGAACCTTTCGCACAACCTCTCAGCCGACCACAAGCTGACCGTGCAGATAGAGGGTCCTACGAAGGAAGTAAAGTCACTGCTTGAGCAGATCCCCCAGATGGTGGAGGTACACCTCAACCGCACTATAGATAAGACCATCGGCGAGTATGAACTCAACGCCCAGGAGGGCTGCGACATTCGCCGCGAGGTATTCAAGCGCATGGCGGCGAGAAACTATCCGATACTGCTCATGAGAAGCAGCGAGCTTACCCTCGAGGAGATCTTCCTCAAGCTCACCACCGGTGATTTCTACGGCAATATTGACAACGGAGGTGCGGCAAGATGACGGCTATTCTGAAGCGCGAGTTCGCTTCCTATTTCACTTCGCCGCTTGGCTATGTTTACCTTGCGGTGTTCTACGGATTTTCCGGGCTGTTCCTGTGGATAACCTGCCTTTCCAGCGGTTCCGCAGACATGCAGTACGTTTTTCTGTGGATGTTCTTTATAATGATGATACTCATTCCGATACTCACCATGAGGACCATGGCGGACGACAAGCGCCAGAAAACGGATCAGCTCACGCTGACATCCCCGGTGAGCCTGTTCGGTCTGGTTGCGGGAAAATTCCTCGCGGCGTTCTTCATCTTCCTTATCGGCGCGGCAGTTATGTTTGTCTACGCACTGGGTCTGGCTGCGGCTGTCAACGGTTCCGGTACGGGTACTGAGTTCGGCTGGGCAGGGTTCTTCGGGAACTTCGCAGGCATCGTGCTGATGGGCGCGGTGTTTATCTCCGTGGGCATCTTCATTTCCAGCCTTACCGAGAACCAGATGATCGCGGCTATCGGCAGCATCGGCGTAAATATACTGCTGTGCCTGTTCGATGTCATTTCAAACTTCGTTTCGGTGACGTTCCTCAAGGACATCATCAACGCGCTTGCGGTGCTCTATAAGTATCAGGAGTTCACCGCCGGCATTTTCAGCCTGAAGAATATCCTGTTCTTCCTGAGCTTGATAGTAGTTTTCAACTTCCTGACGATGCGCGTTATCGAACGCCGCCGCTGGAGCTGAGAAAGGGGGAGCAGACATGAACGAATCAAATAACGAAAACATCGAGCAGGAGCAGACTGCGCCTGCCGCTGAAAACGTTTCCCCCGCAGAGGAAACCAAGCCGGAGGAAACTGCAAAGCCTGCTAAGAAGCAGGCTGAGATACAGAACGGAAATCCTGCCGCGCGCAAGCACACCTTCAATAAGCGCAACCTCAAGCACGGTACGATGGCAGTCGTGCTGACGGTGCTTTTCATCGCCGCAGTCGTAGTGCTGAACGTTATCGTCAGCATAATCTCCGACCGTATCGACACCACCGCCGACCTCACCGACACGGGTATCTACACACTTGACGAGGCTACCACGAACTATCTCGCCGGGCTTGACAAGGACGTTACCGTCTCCGTCATGAACACCGAATCCAGCTTCGAGGGCGGCAGCTCCTTCTATAAGAGCGTCAACGAGCTTCTTAACAAGATGGCTATGGAGAACGAACATTTCAAGCTCCAGTACCTCAAGATAGACCAGAATCCGGATTTCACCTCCAGATTCAACGGCGAGACGCTTTCCGAGAATTATATCGTGGTGGAGTCCAAGGATACCAACCGCCACCGCATAATCACTCCCGGCGAGTACTTCTCCTGCCCGACGTTCCGAGATAACCTGTCGCAGTACGGCTATCCCGAGACCTACATCGAACAGTACGTAAACCAGTACGTCAACAGCTCCTACGCTTCTCAGATAATCGAGGGCAGCAACGTGGAGCAGGCGGCTATTTCCGCGATAATGTACGTCACCAACACCGATCCGGTGCGCGTTGCGTTCACCGAGGGCTTCGGCGAGGCTGACAGCAGCTCGCTGTCGTCCCTGCTCAGCAAGAACGGCTACGATATCGAGACCATCAACCTCCAGCAGGTGGCTGAGATCGACGGCGATATCGACTACATCGTGATGTACGCGCCCTCTATGGACTACGACAACGACAGCCTTACAAAGCTGTCCGCATTCCTTGACAACGGCGGCGCGTTCGGCAAGAACCTCATCTACTTCGCTTCCTACAGCCAGCCTGACTACGCGCCGGAGAACCCCGAGGATTCCTCCATGAAGAACCTCGCGTCCTTCCTCGCGGAGTGGGGTATATCCATCGGCGACAGTCTTGTGCTCCAGAGCAACACCGAGTATTCCTACGGCAACATGGAGTATGTACATCTCCAGCAGATCCAGGATACCGACTACGCCGGCAGCGCTTACGGCAGCAGCCTCATCACATACGACGCGTATATACGTCCGGTTCAGCAGCTCTGGGAGGGCGGAACAAAGGGCAGCGTTGAGCAGAAGGTTCTGATAAAGAGCTACGACGGAGCTTACCTCCGCCCGATAAGCACCCTTTCCGACGATGAATTCGACAAGTCAGGCGCAGAATCCGGCTCCTTCAATGACGCTGTTGCAGCGTACAAGGTTCACAGCAATACTCAGGAAGTCACCAGGGTTGTGGCGTTCGGTTCCGACATGATATGCAACAGCATGTTCATGAGCTATGCGAACTCCAACAACCAGGACTTCATGATAAACATGTTCAACTATATCTCCGGCAAGACCGAGGGTATCACTATCACGGCAAAGTCGTTCAGCAGCGTCGGCTTTGAGGTAAACCAGGGCAACGCGAATATCCTTGCTGTAGTTCTGTGTATCATCGTGCCGGTAGTCGTTATCGTTGCCGGTGTAGTTATCTGGGTGCGCAGGAGGCACAGATAAATGGCGAAGCTTTCTAAAACCACAAAGACCGTTATCATTGCGGCGGCTGTACTCCTCGTGCTGGGCGCGGTGCTTCTGGTGCTGGTCATGACCAGCCCGAAGGACAGCGGCAGTTCCGGGGACAGCTCCGCTGTTTCCGGGGAGGCAGGGACTTCCGAGTCCTCGGCGGCCGCTGACGACGGCAGCTCAGCTTCTTCCGGAGCCGACGAAAAGGTCGTTATAAACAGCTGCGAGCAGGAAAACGTGCTGAAGCTGGAGGTCTCCAACCAGACCGGCAGCTTCTCGTTCGACCGCGCTTCCAGGGAGGTTTCTTCCACGGACGACGACGGAAACGTCAGCACCGCCACGCAGTACTACTGGACAAGCCCGGAGCTTGACGGCATAAGCCGCAACGATTCCACTATAGGCGCGTTCGTGCGCAGCATGGCGGGGCTTTCCGCTTCCTCGATGGTAGAGGAGGGCGCTTCCGATCTTGAGAAGTACGGGCTTGCAGAGCCGCTTTCCACCGTTAAGGTAACGTTCGACGACGGGACCTCTAACGAGATCTGCTTCGGTATCCGGAACCCGGCGGCTTCCAACTATGTATACTGCTGCGTTAAGGGCAGCAGCGACGTTATGCAGGTAAGCTACTACAGCACCGGCAGTGCGTTCTATGATATCAAGGATTTCGTGAGCCTGGTTCTTACCGACGCTTACGATTCAAACAACCCGCAGGAGCTTGAGTACCTTACCATCGAGCGCAAGGACCTCAGCGAGCCGGTTGAGATCGAATATATGTTCGATGTTGCGGCGGAGGCGGAGGACGAGGATTCCGTTGTGACCACGTTCAACTCCCACCGCATAACCTCCCCGATAACCGCGGAGCTTGACACTACCAGCGGTCAGACGATCTGCTACGGGCTGTACGCGCTCAGCGCGGCTTCCTGCCAGTATATCGACCCCACCGACGAGGAGCTTGCAGCGACAGGTCTTGACGACCCCTACTGCCGCGTCAGCTTCAAGTACGGCGGCAAGGCGCGCGTGCTGCTTCTCGGCAATGAGATAAGGGAGTCCAGCGACGATTCCGACGAGGGAAGCCTTTCTTCCGTGACCGGATACTACGCTATGTTCGAGGGCGACAGACTTATTTATGCTATCAGCACCTCGAATGCGCCGTGGTACACCTTCAGCGTTCAGGATATCATGTCCCGCAGACCTATCTCGCCGTACATCTATACGGTAGACAATCTGACCGTGACAACTCCGGACGGCGAATACGCATTCACCATTGAAGGCGACGCTGACAACCATACTTTCCGTTACAACGGGGAGGCGCTGGACGATACCAGGTTCAAGAGCTTCTATCAGCACCTTATAACCTCGATGGGCGAGGAGCTGTTCTTCGATGAAGCGGACTACGAGCCTTACATCAAGGTGCAGTTCGACTACCGCAGCGAGTATTACGACACCTACGGCAGAAGCAGCGACGTGCTGGAGTTCTACAAGTCCGACGACCGCAAGAGCATTGTGCGCGTAAACGGCGACGTGCTCTACAAGGTGCGCCAGGTCTACACTGACAGGCTGCTAAGCAACCTTGACGCCCTGCTGAACGGCGGCGATATCGAGCTTAACTGGTAACGGAGATCCAGCAGAACGGAGCGCGGCTTCCTGCCGCGTTTCCTGACCGTGTTAAATAAACTTTTATATATGGAGGTAATTACAATGGCTGAAAGTAACTTTATTTACTACCGTGGATTCCCGATGGTGAGAAGCGGAAACGAGATCTACTACGGAAGCATGGGCGACAGGTTCGTCACCAAGCTTACTATCCGCGAGAGCGAGAAATACAAGGACGCCGAGATACCTACCAAGGTCATGGTTCAGATGATCCCCACGTCTCCTACCCCGGAGGATCTTGCAAAGATCAGAAAGGGCGAGATGAACAGCCTTTACGAAGCGCTTGATACCGCGCACGTATGGCTCACCAAGGAGCTTTTCGGGGCATGATAATTAACCGCTGGCAGTCAGGCTGTCAGCGGTTTTTTGCATGAAAAAACACCGGGCAGTCATGCTGTCCGGTGCTTGTTATTCGCGGTTATCAAAGCTGCTCGGTCTCCTCGGGAGAAGTGGAGATGGAAGTGCGCTTTACGCGGTTGCGGCTGGTGAATTCGTACTCGTTCTCGTTGAACTCGCTGATCTCGTTGAGCCAGTAGCTTACGCGGTAGTTGCCTACGTCCACAACGGCAAAGTTCGCTGTGGTGTTTACGAACTTGACCTCGCCCTGTACCAGAGGTCTTATGTTGCCTTCGCCGCTGAAATACTCCTTGAGTCTTACAACGACCTTATCACCAACATGGATTTCCCCCATTTTTCGTGTCCTCCTTTGTTATGTCTGCGAATATCGTCAGAATTTACAACAGTAATTGTAACACATATTACACAGCCTGTCAAGCGGGATTGAAAAAAAATCACCGATTTCGGCGAAACTCGCTGATTTTTAGTTTGTTTTAGTGGTTTTGCAAATATTATCTGCCTATGTTTTGGTGATTATAACGAACACGGGCTGGAAAGTTACGGCGCGGTCCTGCTCTTGACAAGAAATACCAGCGGTGGCTTAAACTTCTATTGACTTTTCCGGCGGGGTATAGTATCATATAGACAGGTTAAAAACCGCAATAATTCAGGAAATGGAGCATTTAACATGGTAAGACAGATAATACATATAGATGAAGAAAAGTGCAACGGCTGCGGACTCTGCGCCAACGCCTGCAAGGAAGCCGCTATCGGCATAGTCGGCGGCAAGGCGAAGCTGCTTCGCGAGGATTTCTGCGACGGACTCGGCAACTGCCTGCCCGCCTGTCCGATGAACGCGATAAGCTTTGTTCAGCGCGAGGCTCCCGAGTTTGACGAGGAGGCTGTAAAGCGCCACATCGAGTCACAGAAGAAGCCCGCCCAGGAGGATCCGAAATTTACCGGCTGCCCCGGAATGAGAATGTCCCAGATGAAGCCGAGAACAGCTCCGGCAGAGGGCGCGGTTCCGAGCATGCTCAGCCAGTGGCCGGTTCAGATCAAGCTTGCGGGAGTGCAGGCTCCCTATTTCAAAGGCTGCGACCTCCTTATCGCCGCCGACTGCACCGCCTACGCCTACGGAGATTTCCACCGCAGGTACATCAAAGGCAGGGTCACCCTCATCGGCTGCCCCAAGCTGGACGACGCCGACTATGCTGAGAAACTGGGCGGGATAATCCGCGCCAACGATATCCGGAGCATTACGGTAGCGCGCATGGAAGTACCCTGCTGCGGAGGTATAGAAAACGCCGTAAACCGCGCAGTCGCCGCTTCCGGCAAGTATATCCCGGTGAAGGTGGATATCATCACCACCGACGGACATGTAATAGATTGATTTGTGGTATCGGCTTTCGCCCGATATATTTTGGATCTGGAGCTGTAATTTTTACGGCTCCTTTTTTCTGTTCCGCAAAATGTCACCTGATTTTCATTGACAAATACCCGATATAGTGGTATAATAAAATGAATATTTGTATTCAAGAGGTGTTTTTTTAATGACTATATTTTACAAATTCGACGGTCAGATGTATATTAACATAACTAACGGCTGTCCCTGCGACTGCGTGTTCTGCCTGCGGAACAACTCCGATTCCGTGAAGGATAACGGCAGCCTGTGGCTGGAGCACGAGCCTTCCTTCGAGGAGATCGTGGATGCATACGAGAAATTCGATAAGACCGGCTGCACGCACGCGATATTCTGCGGCTACGGCGAGCCTACCGTCCGCGCGGACATGCTCGTTAAGACTGCGCAGTATATCCGGGAGCACTCTGATATGAAGATACGCCTTAACACAAACGGACTTGTCCGCATGATCCACCCGAAATTCGATATTGAGCAGTTCCGCGGACTTATCGACGTGGCTTCCATCAGCCTCAACGCCCCGGACGCGAAGCGCTACAACGAGATCACAAGGCCGCATTTCGGCGAGCCGGCGTTCAAGGCTATGCTTGATTTCGCAAGGGATATGAAGAATATGGGCGTCCAGGTGAAGTTCACCGTTGTCGACGTTATCACAAAGGACGAGATCGACCGCTGCCAGCAGCTTGCTGACAGCATGGGAATACCGCTCAGAGTGCGCGAGTACATCACCGACAACGAAAGCTACACATGAGGATTATCGGTATCGACCCGGGCTACGCCATCGTTGGGTATGGAGTTCTAGACTATGAGAAAACGCGGTTCTCCGTGGTGAACTACGGCGCGATAACCACCGCCGCCGGAACCAGTTTCGACCGCCGCCTCATGGAGATCTACGACGACATGTGCACCGTGCTCGATATGTTCAAGCCGGACTGCATGTCCATTGAGAAGCTATATTTCACCAACAACAAGACCACCGGAATCGATGTTGCGCAGGCGCGCGGGATAATCCTGCTGACGGCTGTGCAGCGGGACATCGAGATCTACGAATACACGCCAATGCAGGTGAAGCAGGCGGTCGTAGGCTACGGCAAGGCTGAGAAGCACCAGGTGCAGGAGATGGTGAAGAATATCCTCCGTCTGGAAGCGATACCCAAGCCCGACGACACTGCGGATGCGGTGGCTCTTGCAATATGCCACGGACATTCAAGCGGGTCGCAGCTTTCGAGGCTCATTGCAAAGGCTGCGGAAAACGACGGCGCGATGGGAAAAATATACCACAAGAGTGACAAGAGGTAAAATACATGATATACAGCTTACACGGCGAACTTATCCACACAGAGCCGAACCTCGCGGTAGTTGAATGCGGCGGGGTAGGCTACTCCTGCCGCACGACCATGAACACGCTGAAAAAAATAGGCGGCAGCGGGGAAGTCAGGCTTTTTACGCAGCTGAATGTCCGCGAGGACGCGATAGATCTTTTCGGCTTCGCTGATACTGCTGAATTGCAGGCGTTCAGGCAGCTCACTTCCATTTCGGGAGTGGGTCCCAAGGCGGCGCTGGCGATACTGTCCGACCTCACTCCGTCCAAGCTGGCGCTGTGCATAACCACCGGCGACAGCAAGACCCTGACCCGCTCTCCTGGTATCGGAAACAAGATAGCTCAGCGTATCGTTATGGAACTCAAGGATAAGGTCGCGAAGGAACAGCACATCTCCGCTTCCGACTTCGGTGTGGAGCCTGCCGCTGCGGCTTCGGTAGTCGGCAACGCCGCTGCGGAGGCTATCACAGCTCTGTGCGTGCTTGGATTCGCCCTGCCGCAGGCTCAGGCGGCGCTCACCGGCGCAGACCCTGACAGCAGCGTTGAGGAGCTTATAAAATACGCGCTCAAGCATTTGGGCTGAGTCAGCGAAATCGCGTTTGGGAGGTGAGCGTTTTGAAGAATGCAGAAGCGACCGCTAAGGCATTCATGGCTATTGCGGCGGCTGAGTTTTTCCTGTTTCTGGGTTTCATGTATGCAGAGGGGAACGAAAATTTCCGGCTGATGTGCATATCCGGGCTGATACTCGGCGGAGGCACGGCGGCTGCCCTCGCGGCAAGTACGCTCTGCTCGTTTGCAAAGGAGTCTTTTTCGGAACGCCGGGCGGCTCTCAGGGCGCTCGGAAAACACGGGCTTCGCATTCTCCGGCACGACGAGGGCGCACGCTGCGCTTACAAGGGAATTCTCATGCTGATGAAGGGGCGCTACCCCGAGGCGGAGGAAAAACTCATGCGCGCCCTGAGTATCTCGGACAACCGGCAGAATCAGCTATTCTGCGTGGAGTGGCTCATCAAGCTGTACGAGGCGCAGGAGAACGAAGGGCAGCTCATGTGGGCGCTTCGGAAGGCTGCGGAGATAGCTCCGGACAATCCGGACGCGCAGTCGCGGCTCGGGCATGCCTATTACAACGAAGGGAAGCTCAGCAGTGCGGAATACTGCTTTGAACAGGCGCTCAGGTACGACCCTAACTATGGGTACTCCTACTACAGCCTGGCAACGATATACACGCTTCGCGGCGAGGACGAGCGCGCGCTCGAAACCCTCAAGAAATTGGTGACTATCCAGGAAAACCACCCGCTGGTCTACGCCGAACTTGCCACATGGTACGCAATGCACGACGATGAGAAGAACGCCGAGGAAGCCTACGACAAGGCGATACTCTGCGGCTACAAGGACCCAGAGGAGCTTTCAAAGCGCATGACCGCGCTGCGAATGTTCAACCACGCTGAAAACGCAACGGGAAACGACCTGCCGCGGGATTATTACAGATACATCGAAAAGGAAGAAACTGAGGAAACAGTAAAGGAAGATACAGATGCTGGAAATGTCTGAACTCGGGGGAAATCCCGAACGCAGTAACAGAATAGTCGAGCCGGAATATAATGAGTCAGATACCGATATCGAGTATTCCCTGCGCCCGAAGGTGCTTGACGAGTACATCGGTCAGGATAAGGTCAAGGAGAACATGAAGGTCTATATCGAGGCTGCGAAAAAGCGCGGTGAATGCCTCGATCATGTTCTGCTCTACGGCCCTCCCGGACTCGGAAAGACCACGCTTTCGTGTATTATCGCGAACGAGATGGGCGTGAATATCCGCGTGACCTCCGGTCCGGCGATCGAGAAGGCGGGGGATCTGGCGGCTCTGCTGACCAACCTCCAGCCCAACGACGTGCTGTTCATCGACGAGATACACCGCCTTTCCCGTCAGGTTGAGGAAGTGCTTTACCCTGCGATGGAGGACTATGTTCTCGATATAATCATGGGCAACGGTCCCTCTGCGAGGTCTATCCGCATCGACCTGCCGAAATTCACGCTGATAGGCGCTACCACGCGCTCCGGACAGCTTTCTGCGCCTCTGCGCGACAGATTCGGCGTTATCCAGCGGCTGGAACTGTATACTCCGGAGGAGCTTTGCAGCATAGTGCAGCGCTCCGCGATAATCCTCGCGATACCCTGCACAAAGGACGGCGCGATGGAGATCGCAAAGCGCTCCAGAGGCACGCCGCGTATCGCGAACCGCCTGCTCAAGCGCGTCCGCGACTATGCGGAGGTGCTCGGTGACGGAAAGATAACCCAGGAGCTTGCGGATATCGCGTTAGGCCGCGAGGATATCGACAAGCTAGGTCTTGACAGGCTCGACAGGCGGCTTCTGGAAATGATAATCAAGGGCTACAACGGCGGTCCTGTCGGGCTGGAAACGCTGGCTTCCGCGCTTGGAGAGGAGTCGGTGACGCTGGAGGAGGTCTGCGAACCGTTCCTCATGCAGCTCGGGTTCATTGCAAGAACTCCGCGCGGGCGCACCGCTACTGCGCTCGCTTACAGACACCTGGGGATACTCCAGGACGGTCAGCAGCGGCTTGATTTCTGATAATAGAGCATACTCTAATTAAATATACATAACGGGGGCAATAATATGGGAAGAATTTTCGGCACGGACGGCGCGCGCGGCGTTGCAGTCACGGAACTCACCTGCGAAAGGGCAATGGAGATAGGAAGGGCGGCGGCTTACGTCCTCACTAAGGAGAGCGGCAAGGCTCACCCGAATATCATCGTTGGCATGGATACCCGCATTTCCTCTAAAATCCTGGAGGCGGCGCTGTCCGCTGGTCTTGCTTCCGTGGGAGCAAACGCGCTGCTGCTTGGAGTTGTGCCTACTCCTGCGGTGGCTTATCTTGTGAAAAGGTACAATGCGGACGCGGGCGTTATGATCTCCGCTTCGCATAATACCGTGGAATACAACGGCATAAAGCTGTTTTCCTCCGAGGGATTCAAGCTCCCGGACAGCGTTGAGGAGGAGATAGAGGCTCTTATCCTCGACCGGAAGGACGAGATCAGGCTCCGTGACGGCATCGAGGTCGGGAGGATCTCCAGGCTCAGCAGCGCCTGCACCGACTACATTCAGCACATCAGGGAATGCGCCGGAGCGGGGGACTACGCGGGAGTCAATCAGCGCTTCTGCTTCGACTGCGCGAATGGAAGCTCCGCCGCTACGGCGCGCAAACTTTTCGCGTACCTCGGGAACGGCTGCGAATTTATCGCAGACGAGCCGGACGGCACCAACATCAACGACAACTGCGGCTCCACGCATATCGGTCAGCTCTGCGAGTACGTTAAGAACGGCGGCATGGCGGCTGGATTCGCGTTCGACGGCGACGCCGACAGGTGCCTTGCAGTCGATGAAAACGGCAGGGTCATCGACGGCGACCGCATAATCGCAGTGCTTGCCAAGCGCATGAAGGAAAAGAAGATACTCAAGGGCGACGCCGCTGTCGTTACCGTTATGAGCAACCTCGGTTTCCACGATTTCATGAAGCAGAACGGCATGAAAACCGTCTGCGCCAAGGTCGGCGACAGATATGTCCTCGAGGAAATGCAGCGCAGCGGGTACAATATCGGCGGCGAGCAGTCCGGACATATAATCATGCTCGACCACGCGACCACCGGCGACGGTCAGCTCACGGCGGCTATGCTCATCAAGGTCATGACCGAGACCGGGAAGTCCCTGGCGCAGCTCTGCGAGGGCATCGAGGATTACCCGCAGCTTCTCGTGAACGTGAAGATAACCGAGAGCGGCAAGGGCAAGTGGAACAAGGTTCCTGCTATAATGGACTGCATTTCCGCGGCTGAGAAGGAACTTGGCGGCAGCGGCAGAGTACTCGTCCGCGAGAGCGGCACGGAGCCTCTGGTGCGGGTTATGGTCGAGGGCAAGGACATGGATATGGTGAAGCGGCTGGCGGACTCCATCGCGGAGGAAGTCAAGCGCAGCCTTACATGACGGAGGAAACATGCTGGTTTGTGCAAATAACGGGAACTTTCCTGCAAATGATAAAGATGAACTCAAAACCGCGCTGAATGCGGCGTGCGGCGAGATATGGCTCGGCGAGGGCACGGATTCCTACCCCTGCATGGCGATACTCTGCTGCGAGGACGGCGCTTCCATCAATTATTTCGAGAGCGAGGGCGGCACGGCTTACGTCTCCATCGGCGACAAGACCCGCCACGGAACCATTGACGTCAACATCGACGGCGAGGTGTATCAGCTCAGCCGCGGGCAGATAGTTCCGGAGGAGAAGATACTCGAGATAGCCGAGGCGTTCATGAATGAAATGAAGCTGCCGGAGTGCGTTGAGTGGGAGAAGATTTAAAATATGCCGTTTGATTTCAAAAAGGAATATAAAGAGTTTTATATGCCGCCAAGAAAGCCGGGTATTGTCAACATTCCCAAGATGAACTATATTGCAGTTCGCGGGACGGGCGACCCCAACAGCGAAAACGGCGAGTACAAGGAATCCATCGGGCTGCTGTATGCGGTTGCGTTCACTATAAAGATGAGCAAAATGGGCAGCCACAGAATGGCGGGCTATTTTGATTATGTGGTTCCTCCGCTTGAGGGATTCTGGCGGCAGGAAGGTTCGGATTCCATCGACTATTCCTATAAAGAGAAATTTCACTTCATTTCGGCAATCAGGCTTCCTGATTTTGTTACTGCTGATGAATTTAACTGGGCGGTCGGGGAAGCTGCCAGAAAAAAGAAGCTTGACCTTTCCAAAGTGGAGTTCTTTACTTATGATGAAGGGCTGTGCGTGCAGTGCATGCATATCGGTCCATATGACGACGAGCCGAAAACGATAGAAGCGATGCACGAGCATGCGGCACAGAATGGCTGTGTTCCGGATATACGCGCTGAACGCATGCACCATGAAATATATCTTTCAGACCCGCGAAAATGTGCTCCGGAGAGGTTAAAGACTGTTGTTCGCCACCCCATCAAGTTGGGTGAGCGTTAAGAATAAGCAGGAACAGAGGACAAAAGAATGAGACTTTCAGACAAGTGGCAGGACTACTGCCTTATCGACACATCAGACGGCGAACGGCTGGAGCGCTGGGGCGACGTCACCCTTATCCGCCCCGACCCGCAGATAATCTGGAAATGCTCCGGCGAGGCTCCTGAGTGGCGCACCGCCCACGCAAAGTACAACCGCTCGTCCTCCGGCGGAGGCTCCTGGGATTACCGCAGGAAGCTCCCGGAGAGCTGGCAGATAAAGTACGGGGAACTCACATTTATGGTGAAGCCCACCGGATTCAAGCACACCGGGCTGTTCCCGGAGCAGGCGGTCAACTGGGACTACTGCATGAACGCTATCCGCGGCGCAGACCGCCCGATAAACGTGCTGAACCTGTTCGCCTACACCGGCGGAGCTACGCTCGCATGCGCTGCGGCGGGAGCCTCCGTGTGCCATGTGGACGCAGTAAAGGGCATGGTTGACTGGGCGCGCACCAACGCGAAGCTGTCCGGGCTTTCGGATAAGCCGATACGCTGGATCGTCGACGACGCGCAGAAGTTCATCAGCCGCGAGATACGCCGCGGGAACCACTACGACGGCATTATACTCGACCCTCCCAGCTATGGCAGGGGAACCAACGGCGAAATGTGGAAGCTGGAGGACTGCATTTACGACCTGATGGAGAGCTGCACGCAGCTCCTTTCGGACAAGCCGCTGTTCGTGCTTCTGAACAGCTACACGACCGGGCTTTCCGCCAGCGTTATGAGCTACCTCCTGCAAATGACCGTCGGTAAGCGGTTCGATATCACGGTGGATTCCCAGGAGATAGGGCTGCCGGTAAAGCAGACCGGTATGCCGCTCCCCGCAGGAAGCACTGCAATAGTACATTTTTGAGATAACGGGTGAATCACTTGAACATTATAGAAGTCGAAAACCTTTGCTTTGATTACATCAGCTACGACGAGGACGGCAAGGAAGTAGGCCGCAATCCGGTGCTGAAGGACGTTTCCCTGTCCGTTCCGGAGGGGCAGTTCCTTGCGGTGCTGGGTCACAACGGCTGCGGAAAATCCACGCTAGCGAAGCACTTCAACGCGATACTCACGCCGACCTCCGGAAAGGTCACGGTCGCGGGCATAGATACCTCCGACGAGGACAAGCTGTTTGATATCCGCCAGACGGTGGGCATGGTATTCCAGAATCCGGATAACCAGCTCGTTGCTACCATTGTCGAGGAGGACGTTGCGTTCGCGCCGGAGAACATGGGAATTCCGCAGCCGGAAATCCGCCAGCGCGTCGACGACGCACTGAAACAGGTCGATATGTACGAGTACCGCGAGCATGCTCCGCACCAGCTTTCGGGCGGTCAGAAGCAGCGCGTCGCCATCGCGGGAGTTATCGCGATGCAGCCGCGCTGTATCGTCATGGACGAGCCTACCGCAATGCTCGACCCCAAGGGCAGGCGGGAGGTCATGGAGACTATCCACACGCTCAACCGCGAAAAGGGCATAACGGTAGTCCTAATCACGCACTACATGGACGAAGCCGCGCAGGCTGACCGCGTGGTCGTGATGGACGGCGGCAATATCATCATGGACGACATTCCGAAGAAGATTTTCTCACAGGTGAAGAAGCTGCGCTCCGTCGGGCTGGACGTCCCACAGGTGACTGAACTATGCGAGGAGCTTCGCGAGAAGGGCGTGGACATTTCCACGGAAATAATCGGCGAACAGGAGTGCGCAGAGGCTCTGTTCAGCCTCACAAAAGGCAGGAGCGCGGAGATACCTCCGGCGAAGGAAGCCGCAGAGGACGACAAGCGCCCGGTAGTGCTGGAATGCGACAAGGTGACTTACAAGTACAGTATAGGCACTCCGTTTGAAAAGACCGCGGTGAACAGCGTCGAACTGAAGATACGCCAGGGCGAGTTCGTTGGGATAATCGGACACACCGGAAGCGGTAAGTCCACACTGATACAGCATTTCGACGGGCTTGTGAAGCCGACCTCCGGGCGCGTGCTGGTGGACGGCGCGGACATCTGGAGCAAGGACGTGAATATACGCGGCATACGCTTCAAGGTGGGGCTTGTGTTCCAGTATTCGGAGCACCAGCTCTTTGAGGAGACCGTTGCGAAGGACATCGCCTACGGTCCGAAGAACATGGGACTTTCCGAAGAGGAGATAAAGAAGCGCGTCAGGAGCGCGGCGGAAAGCATGGATATCGTCCACCTGCTGGACAGGTCGCCGTTTGAGCTTTCCGGAGGCCAGCAGAGAAGAGCCGCCCTCGCGGGAGTCCTCGCGATGGATCCCGAGGTGCTTATCCTCGACGAGCCGGCGGCGGGTCTCGATCCCAAGGGGCGCGACAAGATTCTCGCGCAGATAAAGAAATATCACGACGAATACGGCAAGACGATACTGCTTGTATCTCACTCGATGGAGGACATTGTGAAGTACGCCGGAAAGGTGCTTGTAATGAACAAGAGCCGCCTGTTCTGCTACGACACGGTGGACAGAGTATTCGCCCGGACGGACGAGCTTGCGAAGATAGGTCTCGACGTTCCACAGATAACCAGAATGAGCCATATTCTGAAATCCTTAGGCACGGATATCGGGAATGACATCTACACCACACAGAGAGCGGCTGAGCGTCTGCTTCCGCTGATAAGATAAGTAAGGACTAGAACAAAAGATGATAAAGGATATTACGATAGGGCAGTACTTCCCGGGTAATTCGGTCATACACAGGCTCGACAGCCGCGTAAAGCTCGTTCTGGATATACTGTACCTTGTTATTCTGTTTACCGCACAGAGCTACACCGGTCTGCTGCTGGGAATGCTTTTCATGGTGATGTGCTATATGCTGGCGAGGATAAAGCTCGTCATGATTCTGAAAAGCGTGAAGCCTATCCTTCCGCTGATGATTTTCACCGGCATTCTCAACCTGTTTTTCGTCAAGGGTGAAACTCCGCTGTTCAAGTGGGAGTTCATTGAGATATACCCGGAGGGCGTGAATACGGCGCTGTTCATGCTGATACGCGTTATCACGCTTATCGTCGGCATGTCCCTGCTGACCTACACGACCTCCCCGATAATGCTTACCGACGCTATCGAGCGGCTCCTTTCGCCGCTGAAGAAGATACACGTCCCGGTGCACGAGCTTTCAATGATGATGACTATTGCGCTGCGTTTCATTCCGACTCTGGTGGAGGAAACGGACAAGATAATGTCCGCGCAGAAGGCCCGCGGCGCGGAGATGGACACCGGCGGACTTGTCAAGAAGGCAAAGTCGCTGATACCGGTGCTGATACCGCTGTTCGTTTCAGCGTTCAAGCGCGCCAACGAGCTTGCGACCGCGATGGAATGCCGCTGCTACCACGGCGGCGAGGGCCGTACGAGGCTCCGCGTAATGCACACGGCTCCTAGGGATTACGTTGCTATCGGCTGCATGCTGCTGCTTCTGGCGGCGGTCATCGTTATAAACTGCTTCCCGGTTCTGCCGTAACTGCCCAGCGAGGTGAGGATTTGCGAAATTTAAAGGTTTTCATAGCCTACAACGGCGCTGCCTACCACGGATTCCAGCGGCAGGACAACGCTCTGACCGTCCAGGAAGCAGTCGAGAACAGCATAGGAAAGCTGCTCAAGATACCCGCGCCGGTGATCTACGGCTGCTCCCGGACGGATACCGGAGTGCATGCGCGGCAGTTCTGCTTCAACGTCCACGTTGACAGCAGGATACCCTGCGAAGGTTTCGTGAAAGGAATGAACACGCTGCTTCCGCCGGATATCGCGGTGCTTTCCTGCGAGGACGCCCCGGAGGACTTCCACGCGAGATACTGCACAAAAAGCAAGGAATATGTATACCTCATCGCGAATACCGTTCAGAGGGACGTTTTTTTGCAGAACCTTGCGTACCACTACCCCTATCCGCTCGACCTTGATAAGATGAACGAAGCGGCGCGGCTTCTGGTCGGGGAGCACGATTTCGCGGCGTTCTGCCGGGCGGAGGGAAAGGCGCGCATGAAGTCCACCGTGAGGGAGATATACAGCTTCACGGCTTCAATGAAGGAGGACGACGTGTGCGAGCTGAGGATAAGCGGCAGCGGATTCCTGTACAATATGGTGAGGATATGCGCGGGGACGCTCATCTATATAAACGAAGGTAAGCTAACCACCGACGACATAAGGCGGGCGCTCCAGACCGGAGACCGCAGCCTTGCAGGCAAGACGCTACCGCCGGAGGGTTTGTACCTCAACCGTGTAATATATTGACCGATGTATAATAGCTTGGGGAAGGCTGGTGCAGAAGTACAGAATGGATAAAAGGAACGACATAAACGAGTTCAGAAAAAAGCGGAGGCTCAGAAGGGTAAGGCTCAACATAGCCATACTTGTGCTGTTCGGGCTTATCGCCCTGTTCATCGCGCTCAACTGGGGAAAGATAATCGCTCCGCTGAAGGACGCCGCGCTTGACGTAGGCAAAGGCGGCTTTCCGGTCGACCTGCCGGGAAGCACCGATTATGTCCTTGACGAGCTGGGCGACAATTTCTGCCTGCTGACGGATACCTACTTCTATACCTACAACTCAGACGGCGCGATGATAAACAGCGCCCAGCACGGACTGCAGTCCCCGGCGCTGTCGAGCAACTCCCGGCGCGCGCTCATCTACGACCGCAACGGCAGGGAGCTTCAGCTCTATAACCGCTCCGGTGAGATATTCAGCACCGCCACCGAAGATACGATAGACTTCGCGCAGGTAAGCAATGGCGAGCGCAGCGCGGTGGTCACGAAGTCCTCAAAATATTCCAACTGTCTGTTCGTTTTCAATGGGGAGGGTCAGCAGATATTCCGCTGGGCTTCGCCGCTGTACCTCATCGACCGGGTGGTGTTCTCGCAGGACGACAGCAGCATTTTCGCGGCGGTCTGCGGCGCGGACAACGGCGAGCTGGAGTACAGGCTGCTGCGCTTCGACCTTGACAACGCGGAGGGCAGCGCCTGGGAGACCTACCTCGGGAATCACATGGTGTTTTCGCTGGAGCAGTCCGGTAAGGAGCTGTTCGCAGTTACCGCCGGCGGAGCGTTCATTCTCGACGCGGATACCGGCGGCATCTCGGCTCAGACGGAGTTCATCAAGAACGTTTCTCAGATACCCGGCGGGGAGCTACATGCGGTGATGTTCAGCGACAGCGCCGGAGGAAAAGTCCTGACGGTCTACAACGATACGCTGGAAGCGACCGCCGCTGCCGGACTTCAGAACGTCACCAGGGTGTGCGCTGAAGGGAAGAATGTGTATTCCCTCAGCAAGCGCACTTTAACAGTGTTCGACGATGGACTGAACGTAGTCTCCGAAAAGGAGCTGCAGGACGATTACTCAGACATGCTTGTTATAGGAAGCAGCGCCTATCTGCTTGGCTACAACACCGTTCAGAAGGTGGATCTTACTTGATTAAGGAGGCTGTTTATGGGATCGCAGTTTGCGATAGTTTATGATATATTGATCGCGGTAGTTCTCGTGTTCGCAATATTCAGCGGGGCAAAGCGCGGATTCGTCAGCGCGGTCGTTGGAATTGCGGCCGTGTTCGTTGGATTCTTCTGCGCGATGACGTTCAGCGCTCCGCTTACGGAGCTTGTGTATACCTCGATGGTCGAGAAGCCGCTCACCGAGGCGGTCAGCCAGACCCTCGACGACAATATGAGCAGCATAACGCTCAGCGGGCTTTCAGGAATGGATTTCGACAGCGTGAAGATCTCCGGGACGCCGGTTTCTGAGATAACTCCGGATTACTCCGGAACCGATAAGGTCGTGATCGACCTTTCAAACGTAGACCTCAGCGGTACAGGCTTTGAAAGCGCAGACCTCAGCAAGTTCGGATTCGGCAGCAGCGAGGACTACGCCCACATGAACGGCAAAACGGCTGAGTTCACCATGGCAGATATCAACGCGTACGGGCTTGGAAAACTCGCGACAGCGCAGGTCATCGCAGTGAAGCTGGCCGCAAGCCCGATGATAAGCGGCATTCAGGAGTACGTCGGCATTATCGGGGGATTATTCCCGGCTCAGTTCCAGGATATCTCCCAGGGTATCAGCGACGGTGAGATATCAATGGTAAGGTCGCTTGTGCTGACTATGATAGACTGCTCGTCGTCGGTCAAGAGCGCGGTGATCGATCATATGCTCCGTCCGGCGTTCACGCTGGTGATGAAAACCATTTTCTTCGCGGTCATCTTCATTGTGGTTAGCTGCGTTCTGGATATAGTCGCGCGGCTGCTCAAGGTGGTCAACAAGGTGCCGGTCATCGGCAGCGTCAACGGACTGCTTGGCGGCGTCTGCGGAGCTGTCAGCGGACTTATCTCGATATGCGTTATCTGCATTCTCGTGCGGTTCATCGTTACGCTCAGCGGCGGAAATGTTCTGCTGCTCAACGATACTGCGATTGATTCGACTTTCATTTTCAGGTATTTCTACAACTTTGAATTCCTGAATTTTCTGTCATAAAGTGCAGCTAGGCTGCGATTTCATGCAAAGGTGGTATAAACTATGATGATGTGTTCCAGATGCAAGAAGCGTCCCGCGGTGGTGTTCATATCCTCAATGCAGGGTACTGAGCGCCGCAACGAGGGTCTGTGCCTGAGATGCGCCAAGGAAATGGGGCTTCCGCAGGTCGACGAGTATCTCAAGCAGATGGGTATTTCCGAGGAGGATTTTGAGAACGCCTACGATTCCATGTTTGACGAGAACGGCAATCCCGATCCGGAATTGCTCAAGAATATAGGCTTCGAGGACATCACGAACGGATTCAAGCCGCACGACTCCGATACGGACGATGATGACTCCGAAGATGACGTTGATGACTCCGACGACCCGGACAAGAAGGACGAACTGTTCCAGAAGGGCGGGGCAAACACCATGCCGGAGTTCTTCAAGAAGATGTTCGAGCCGTTCGAGGGCGCCCTCAGCAAGGACGATATGGATAAGCTGAACGAGGAAGCGAAAGCGAAGTCCCCGAAGAAAAAGCAGGAAAAGACCGACAAGAAGCGCAGAACTGTTGAAACATTCTGCACAAACCTCACCCGCCGCGCAAAGGACGGCAAAATCGACCGCATTATCGGCAGGGACAAGGAGATCGGCAGAGTAATCCAGATACTTTCCCGCAGGACGAAGAACAATCCCTGCCTTATCGGCGAACCAGGCGTCGGAAAGACCGCCATTGCCGAGGGTATCGCGCTGAAGCTTGCAAGCGGGGACGTTCCGTTCAGGCTCCAGGGCAAGGAGCTTTACCTGCTCGACCTTACCGCGCTTGTAGCGGGGACGCAGTTCAGAGGTCAGTTTGAGAGCCGCGTGAAGTCCCTTATCGACGAGGTAAAGAACGCCGGAAACGTTATCCTGTTCATCGACGAGGTACACAACCTGGTCGGCACCGGAGATTCCGAGGGAACCATGAACGCCGGAAACATGTTCAAGCCGGCGCTTTCCCGCGGGGAACTCCAGGTTATAGGCGCGACCACGTTCAACGAGTACCGCAAGTACATCGAGAAGGACAGCGCGCTGGAGCGCCGCTTCCAGCCGGTAACGGTCAACGAGCCGTCCATCGAGGACACTGTGAAGCTGCTTGAGGGCATCAAGGAATACTACGAGGAGCACCACAAGGTGAAGGTTTCCCCGGAGATAACGCGTATGTGCGCGGTGCTTTCGGAGCGCTATATCAACGACAGATTCCTGCCTGACAAGGCTATCGACCTGCTGGACGAATCCTGCGCCTGCGCAAGTCTTGGAAGCCCGGCGATAACCGAGTACGAAAAGCTGAAATCCAAGCTGGCGGAACTTCGCGTGGACGAGAGCAAACTCGCGGAAGCAAGCGACAAGGACTACGAAAAGATGGCGGAGATCAAAATGCAGATCGCACAGACCTCCGACAGCATTGACAAGATAAAGAAGGAAGCCGAGAACGTTCAGGTCACGATGGAGGATCTTTCCAAGGTCATCGAGCTGTGGACCGGAATTCCCGCCAACAAGATACAGGAGGCGGAATACAAGCGTATCGGTACGCTGGAGCAGCACCTCAAGGAGCACGTTATCGGTCAGGACGAGGCGTGCGAGCTGGTCGCAAAGGCTATAAAGCGCACCAGGGTTCAGCTCACGGAGCGCCGCAGACCCGCTTCGTTCATCTTCGTAGGTCCGACCGGCGTCGGCAAGACCGAGCTTGTTAAAGTTCTGGCAAGCGAGATGTTCGACACCGTAGAGCCGCTCATCAGGCTTGATATGTCGGAGTTCATGGAGAAGCACAGCGTGTCCAAGATAATCGGTTCGCCTCCCGGATACGTTGGCTACGACGAGGCGGGTCAGCTCACTGAAAAGGTACGCCGCAAGCCCTATTCCGTGATACTTTTCGATGAGATAGAGAAGGCTCACCCCGACGTAATGAATATACTGCTCCAGATACTCGACGAGGGCAAAATAAACGACGCGCACGGCCGCTCCGTAAGCTTTGAAAACACTATCATCTGCATGACCTCCAACGCGGGAAGCTCCACCGGAACAAACAGCGTTGGATTCACGAAGACCGAGGGCGATATCAGCAAGGAGCGCGCAATGAAGGGACTCCGCGATTTCCTCAGACCGGAGTTCATCGCCCGCGTGGACGAGATCATTGTTTTCCACCCGTTAACAGTTGAGAACTACGCTGAGATCGCGAAGCTTATGCTGCACGAGCTGGAGGCTCCGCTCGCGGAGAAGAAGATCGCGCTCCGCATCACCGACGACGCGTACAAGGCTGTGGCTCAGAAGGCGTTCGGCGGGAAGTACGGCGGCAGAGATATCCGCCGCGTGATCCGCAGCGACATCGAGGATAAAATCGCAGAGCTGATAATCGACCACGCAGAGAAGCCGCTTTCCGAAATAAGCATAGGCTCGCAGGACGGCGAGATAACAGTGGACGGCAAGTAAGCGCATGAGTACGATACTAATTACCGGCGGAACCGGCGCCATCGGAAGCGCCATCGCTGCAGAATTCGCGGCGACGGACGACGTGGTGTTCACCTATAATTCCCGGGCGGACGAGGCTCAGCGGCTCTGCGGAGAGCTGCGCTGCTCGGCGGTGCGCTGCGACGTCGCGGATTACGCTTCCTGCGAGGCGGCGGCAGAAAAGGTTCTGAAGGACTACGGCAGGATAGACGTGCTGGTAAATAATGCGGGGATATCGCAGATAAAGCTGTTTACCGATATTACTCCGGAGGACTGGCAGCACGTTATGAATGTCGATTTGAACGGCGTTTACAATATGACCCACGCCGTAATACGCTCAATGATAAACCGCAAAAGCGGCGCGGTCGTGAATGTGTCCTCGGTCTGGGGAGTTTACGGCGGCGCGTGCGAGAGCGCGTATTCAGCGGCCAAGGCAGGGGTCGTCGGGCTTACGAAGGCTCTTGCCAGGGAGCTTGGAGCATCCGGGATAACCGTGAACGCGGTCGCGCCTGGGGTTATCGACAGCCCGATGAACAGTTCGCACCTCAACTCCGAGGAACTCAGAGAGCTTGCAGACCAGACTCCTGTGTGCCGCCTCGGGAAGCCTTCGGAGGTCGCGAAGGCTGTCAGGGCGTTGGCTGAGAACCGTTTTATAACCGGTCAGGTGCTCGGCGTGGACGGCGGTTTCTGCTGAGCGATTTCCAGTGACGTTAAACTGGTTTAACATTTTGCCTAAAAATTCACAAAGATATGCTTTATGTTTTGTCAAAAAAAACACAATGTTTTCGGTTGAATTTTTTCGCAAAATATAGTATAATAAATTTGATTTGAAAATCCGAACGGCGATTTCGGCAAAAAAGGAGACTTAATATGAACATCGCTTTATCCATTCTGTCGGCTGCGGCTTCAGCGGAAGCGGCTGGCACAGCAGAAGCGTACTCCGGACCGTGGGAAAACGTCTATAATGCTGTTCACTCTACTGCTGAGGCGGTAACTGAGGAAGCTCAGGGCGTAGTTGACCGTATCCAGGGACTGGGAGACGCACATGCACAGCTTGCTGACCCGGATTACTGGGGTTCCGTGGGCATTATCACCCTGACCGGTATACTTGTTGTATTCTTTATTCTCGCTATCCTTATCTTCCTGTTCTGGGCACTGGGCAAGACCTTCCAGACCATCGACAAGAACAGGGCTGCAAAGGCTGAGGCTGCCAAGAAGGCTGCCGCTCCTGCGCCTGCCGCTGTTCCCGCTACCGTTGAGGAGATCGTTGAGGAAGACGATAACGACGATGAGATAATGGCTGTTATCAGTGCGGCTATCGCTGCTTACGCCGAGGAAGAGGGAACCTCCTACACTATCCGCGACGTAAAGAAGCGCGACAAGAGAGCGCGCTCCGCGTGGAGCCTTGCCGGAATCGGCGAGAATACGCGCCCGTTCTGAGAACAGACAGAAAGGAAAATTGAAGCATGGAAATATTTGTTGATACCATAAAATCGCTCGCGTCGACCTCCGGCTTTGCAGGCTTCGGAGTAGAAAACGGCTGGCAGAGCATAATTATGATTCTGCTTTCCTTCGTCCTGTTCTATCTGGCGATCAAAAAGCAGTACGAGCCGCTGCTGATGCTTCCTATCGCATTCGGTATGCTGCTCACGAATCTTCCGTTCAGCGGACTTTATCACGCTGAGCTGTGGAATCCTTCCACCAACCCCTATTTTGCTCCTGAATACGTTCAGGAGGGCGCGAACCTTCTGATAACCTACACTAAGGAAGTCAGCCTTGACTATGGCAAGGTGCTTCACGAGGGCGGTCTGCTGGATATGCTCTACCTTGGCGTTAAGCTCGGTATCTATCCGCCTATCATCTTCCTCGGCATCGGCGCTATGACAGACTTCGGCCCGCTGATCGCAAACCCGAAGAGCTTCCTGCTCGGCGCTGCCGCACAGGGCGGTATCTTCTTCACCTTCCTCGGCGCATGCGCTATCAACGCGCTCGGTCTCGGCGACGGGTTCTCGCTGAAGCAGGCTGCCTCCATCGCCATCATCGGCGGTGCGGACGGTCCTACAGCGATCTTCCTTACTTCCAGACTTGCTCCTGAGCTGCTCGGCTCCATTGCGGTCGCTGCTTACTCGTACATGGCTCTGGTTCCGGTAATTCAGCCGCCTATCATGAAGCTCCTCACGACCAAGAAGGAGCGCGAGGTCAAGATGGGTCAGCTCCGCCAGGTTTCCAAGCTCGAGAAGATAGTATTCCCGATCGCGGTTACAGTTATCGTTTCTCTCATCGTTCCGGACTCTGCTTCCCTTGTTGGTATGCTTATGCTCGGTAACCTGATGAAGGAATCCGGCGTTTGCGACCGTCTCGTAAAGACAGCTACAAACGAACTTATGAACATTATCACGATCTTCCTCGGCGTTACTGTCGGCGCTACCGCAGTTGCCCAGAACTTCCTCAAGGTCGACACACTGCTCATCATCGCGCTCGGTCTTATCGCGTTCTGCATAGGTACTGCATGCGGCGTTCTGCTGGGCAAACTGATGTACCTCCTCTCCGGCGGAAAGATCAACCCGCTGATCGGTTCCGCTGGCGTTTCCGCGGTTCCTATGGCAGCGCGTGTTTCCCAGAAGGTCGGTCAGGAGACCAACCCCTCCAACTTCCTTCTCATGCATGCCATGGGTCCGAACGTTGCAGGCGTTATCGGTTCCGCAGTTGCGGCGGGCGTTCTGCTGAGCGTTCTTGGCTAATTCGGATTATAAAGGCGGTCTGGTTTTCAGGCCGTCTTTTTCTGTGCGGAAAATACATGTTAGATATATGCAAAAAAGATATTGAAAAAGGACGTAAAAAGTGGTATAATAGACCTAATAAAGAACAGGAAAGGTGATCAATTTGAACCAGAGATTTAACCATCTAATCGACATGGACGACTACAGCGTTTCACAGTGGAACGCGATGGTCAAGCTTGCTGAGGACATCATGCGCCGTCCGGAGAGCTACGCGGACAAATGCCGCGGGAAAATCATGGCAACACTTTTCTATGAGCCTTCCACCCGCACGCAGATGAGCTTCCAGACCGCTATGATACGCCTGGGCGGAAGCATCATCGGATTTGATAATCCTGGAAATTCCTCGGTGTCGAAGGGCGAAAATCTGAAGGACACCATTAAAATAGTCAGCAACTATGCGGACGTGCTTGTTATGCGCCACAATCAGGAAGGCGCGGCGCGGGCTGCGGCTCTTTCGGCTGACTGTCCGGTCATCAACGCCGGCGACGGAGGTCATCTCCACCCGACCCAGACCCTCACGGATCTTCTGACCCTTAAAACCGAGCTGGGTCGTCTGGATAACCTGACCGTTGGGCTGTGCGGAGACCTGAAGTACGGCAGAACGGTACACTCGATATTAAAGGCTCTTTCCTGCTACAAGAACAACAAGTTCATTCTTATTTCAACGCCTTCCCTGGCGCTTCCGCAGTACATCAAGGACGTGCTCCATGCCCGCGGCTGCGAGTTCAAGGAGGCTGCGACCATTGAAGAAGCAATCGGCGAGTGCGACATGCTCTACATGACGCGCATCCAGCAGGAGCGCTTCGCAAGCCGGGAAGAGTACGAGAAGCAGAAGGGCGTTTACATTCTGACCCGCGAGAAAATGCAGCTTGCGAAAAAGAACATGATAGTAATGCACCCGCTTCCCAGGGTCAACGAGATAGAAGTAGAGATCGACGACGACCCGCGCGCGGCGTATTTCCGCCAGGCAAAGTGCGGAATGTACGTCAGAATGGCGCTGATACTCATGACGCTGAACAACACGATCACCGCAAATCCGCTGCTGACTGGTCAGGTCCATCATGAATGCCGCTGCACGAATCCGCGCTGCATTACCCAGACTGAGCATTATCTGCCGCACAGCTTCCGCAAGTACGGCGATATAATGATCTGCGAGTACTGCGACGAGCGAATCCTGCTAAAGTAAAAAATGCGTGCCGCCCCGCAAAAAGGGCGGCTTTTGGCTATGGAGGTAAGATGGTAAAGGAAAGAACGGTTTTCGAAAAATACCGGAGTGAGAGAAGCGCCGAGCTTGTGCTGGCGTGTCTGGCTTCGCGGCACTCCGTCAGCGCGGTGCTTTATGATACGGCGCTTGAAAGACGGTTCGCCCGGGCGGTGACGTTCGGAATAACTCTCACGAATGAGAATGCGGTCGAGGTCGTTTCGGCGCTTATAGTACGGCTGCTCCGGGAGGGCGCGGTTCCTGGAAATGCCGTTAAACGGCTTGGGTTCGCGGCTCCCGCCGACATTACGATGGCTGTGGAAGAGCTGCTTTCTCCGTCTGATATTTTTCTGCCGCCGGACATCGAAATAACTATTCTGCCAATGCTTTCAGGCGGGGCAGGAGGGGATTTCACGGCGGTTCTGGCGGCGGCGATCCAGCAGGAAGGCAGTGTTATCGCGGCGGATGTGACTGGCTCACTGAGAATGGCGGCGGTTTCCGGCGACAAGATGATGTTCGCGGAGATACCCCTGAAGGGAGGGCTTGACGGCACGGCTCTTGAAAGCGGAATGCCGCTGGAGTCTGGCGCAATCGAGCTTCTCGACCGGGAGAAGGACGGAACAATCTGCTACAGCGTCGCTGGCGACGGCGACAGCATGGGAATCTCTGCGGCAGCGGCGGCTAATGCGGTCAGAGTCATGCTGGACGCCGGGGCGCTTGACGGCGACGGCATCATGACCGACCGCGACCTGTTCTACATCGGCGAGGATTTCTACATTTCGCAGGCGGACGTCAGGGCTGTGCAGTCTGATAAGGCTTCTATTCGGGCGGGACTGGAGCTTTTCGGCGAAACCGCGTCGGAACTTGGTTCTTTCGGGCGCATGGTGGTTTCCGGAGAAGCGTTTGGCTCGGAACGCGGCGCAGCGGTTATGGCGGGTCTCGGAGCGGTTCCGAAGGGTCTTGCGGAGAAGTACGGCTGGTGCAGGCTCCCGGGCGAACAGGGCGTTATCGACTGCCTTGTTCAGCCGCAGCTCCTGGAGAGAGTACACGCGCTGTGCGATTCAGCCGAGGACGTTTCGCACCGACTCTACGCGGAATTCGACGAACTATACATAAAAAACTTGGGATTTTAGGCAATTTTGTATGAAATGTTTGCGAAAAGGTCTTGATTTTTTTCTTTAAAGATGGTATAATATTAAAGCATTTAGTATCCGTTATTCTGCGTTTTTGCGGAATAATGTGTGTTAATGCGCGGCGCTAAGCCAAACATTAAAAACGGACAGTCCGCTGTTATCGGGGATTCCCCGGCACTTTTGTGTACGAATAAGTCGTTATCAAGAATGTCCGAAAAATCAGGAGGAAAATTATGGACGCATTAAAACTCATTGAGCAGGGCAGCATGAAGGCTGAGGCTCCCAAGATCGAGATCGGCGACCTCGTAAAGGTTCACGTTAAGATCAAGGAAGGCGAGAAGTTCCGTATCCAGGTGTTCGAGGGTACTGTTATCGCTAAGAAGCACGGCGGAATCAACGAGACTTTCACCGTTAGACGTGTAGCTCACGGCTGCGGTATTGAGAGAGTATTCCCGCTGCATTCTCCGACAGTTGAGAAGGTAGAGCTCGTTAGAAACGGTAAGGTTCGCAGAGCTAAGCTGTACTACCTCCGCGACAGAGTTGGTAAGGCTGCTAAGGTTAAGTCCAAGGTTTAATTCGTTAAACCAAATTCCCCATTCATGCAACGCTCCGCTTCGGCGGGGCTTAGCGTGGATATTGAGAAAGAGTATGTGCAATGTCTGATAACGAGAATCTGGAAGAGAAGTCTGGTACTGAAGAGCTGAAGCAGAAACAGGCGGATCACCGTCCTCTAATCGAAAAGGCAGCAGAGGCGGCTTCTGATATTGAAAAGGCTTCATACAAGCCTTTCGCGGGTGCGCTCGACTGGGCTGGAAGTCTGGTTTACGCGGTGCTTGCTATGCTTCTGCTGAATCTGTTCGTGTTTAGGTCGATAACCGTTGACGGCGAATCAATGATGAATACACTGCAGAATAATGACAGGGTGCTTTCCACCAACTTCTTCTATACGCCCAGCAGGGGAGATATCGTTGTGCTCGAGGCCGACAGGATCCCGAACCAGGCAACAATGAACTACGGAGAGCCTATCATCAAGCGCGTTATCGCACTTGAGGGCGATACAATCAAGTTTGACTTTGAAAATGGGCAGGTGTTCCTCAAGAAGGCTGGCGAGACTGAGTTCGAGCTGCTTGACGAGGACTACATCGCCGCTCCGACAGTTGCAAAGCTTGACCGGCATTCCGGCGAGGAGCATGTGGTTCCGGAGCACTGCGTGTTCGTCATGGGCGATAACAGAAACCGCTCGCTTGACAGCCGCAGCCTTATGCTTGGAGATGTTGACACAGATTTGATCATGGGCAGAGCGTTTGTACGCCTGTTCCCGATAAAGAATTTTGCATGGCTATGAATGATGTAGGAAATATCCAGTGGTTCCCGGGGCATATGACCAAAACGAAGCGGCTTATTGAGGCTGACCTCAAGATGGTCGACGCGGTTGTGGAGATCACGGACGCAAGAATCCCGGAAAGCAGCAGGAATCCTATACTGGACGATCTGGTCAAGGATAAGCCCCGCATTATTCTGATGAACAAGTGCGATTACGCCGACGAGAACGCCACCAGGCTCTGGAAGCAGTACTATGAGAAGCGCGGGATACGCGTGCTCACATGCGACTGCCGAAGCGGAAAGGGGCTGAATCGTTTTTTACCGGAGGTCAAGACGCTGCTTGCCGACCTTATCGAGCGCCGTAAAAAGCGCGGAATGATCGGAAAAGCGCTCAGACTGATGGTTGTGGGAATCCCGAATGTGGGGAAAAGCTCGTTCATCAACAGAATGGCGAAAACCAAGAAAACCAAGGTGGGCGACAAGCCCGGCGTTACCCGCGGCAAGCAGTGGGTTTCCATCGACAAAGATGTTGAACTGCTGGACATGCCGGGCATTCTATGGCCGAAGTTTGACGATCAGACTGCGGCTCAGCGGCTTGCGTTCACAGGGGCGATAAAAGATGATGTTATGGACACGGAAGCGCTTGCAAGGGCGCTGGGGGAGGTTCTGAGGGAGAAATACCCGGAGCTTCTGAACGCGCGCTACAAGCTGTCCGGCGAGCCGGATATCCTGACGGATATCGCAAAGGCGCGCGGAATGCTCGTTTCCGGAGGTGTTCCGGATACCGAGAGGGCGGCGGCAACGTTTCTTGACGAATACAGAGGTGGACGAATTGGCAGGATCACCCTCGAACTTCCGGCAAAATGAGCCGGAACAGTTTACATTGATTGACGCGGAAAACGAGCATGACCTGTTCGGCTTTGACAGCGCGATAAGGTCGGAATGCGGCGTTGTCTGCGGAATTGACGAAGCTGGTCGGGGCCCGCTTGCCGGCGATGTTTTCGCGGCTGCGGTGATTTTTGACGAGGGAGTTTTCATCGAGGGAATAAACGACAGCAAGAAGCTGACGGAGAAAAAGCGCGAGGCACTTTTCGATGAGATAATCTCGAAAGCGCGTGCGTACTGCATAGCAAGCGCCAGCGTTGAGGAGATAGAACGGCTGAACATACTTCAGGCGGATTTCCTTGCGATGGAGCGGGCTTACAGCGGTCTCGGTGTGAAAGCCGGGATCGTGCTTGTCGACGGAAACCAGCTTCCGGCGCTGGACGCGCAGATGCGTTACGTTATAAAGGGTGACGCAAAGTCTGCGAGTATCGCGGCGGCTTCTATTCTGGCGAAGGTGTCCAGGGACAGATACATGAAGCAGATGGCGGAGAAATATCCGCAGTATGGCTTTGAAAAGCACAAGGGCTACGGAACCAAGGCGCACTACACTGCGGTCGACGAGTTCGGATTGTGCGAAATACACAGGAAGTCCTTCTTTAAGAAGTACTTCGAAAAGCGTGAGAAACATGGATAAGCGCGATAATCAGGCGAAGGGCAGGCTGGGCGAGGACGCTGTGTGCGCTCTGCTTGAGCAGCGCGGTCATGAGATACTTGCGCGGAACTATCACAGGCGCTGCGGTGAGGTCGACGTGATCTCGAAATGCGGCGGATTCGTGGTTTTTACTGAGGTCAAGGCACGGAAGCGCGGGAGCATGGTCTCCGGGCTTGAGGCGGTGGATCGCCGCAAGCAGGTCAGAATCATACTGACGGCGGATCTGTGGCTTACTGATAATGATACCGGACTTCAGCCGAGGTACGATATCGCCGAGGTCACGCTTGCGGGGGAACATCCCCGGGTGGTGGATATCCGCGTCTACGAGGACGCATTCACTACCGATGGCGTTTACACGGTCAACTAAGCAGAAAACAGTCTATGAAAGGACGATAACAATGAATTACAGAAGCACGAGAAACTCTGCCCTGAATGTGACTAGCGCGCACGCTATCACCAAAGGTCTCTCAGACGAGGGAGGTCTGTATGTTCCCGAGAGCATTCCTCAGCTCAGCAAGGACGAGATCCTTGCAATGTGCGACATGAGCTATGCCGACAGGGCTTTCGAGGTTTTCAGCCGTCTGCTGACAGACTTCACCGCTGACGAGATCCGTCACTGCGTGGATTCTGCGTACAACGACAAGAACTTCGATTCCAACAACATCGCTGAGCTTGCAAAGCTCATTCCCGGCACATATGTGCTTGAGCTGTGGCATGGTCCGACCTGCGCATTCAAGGATATGGCGCTCCAGATCCTGCCTTATCTGCTGACTACTTCTGCAAAGAAGACCGTTGACGGAAAGCAGATCGCTATTCTTGTTGCGACCTCCGGCGATACCGGCAAGGCCGCTCTCGAGGGCTTCAAGGACGTTGACGGCACGAGCATTTCCGTGTTCTACCCTGAGGACGGCGTAAGCAAAATGCAGAAGCGCCAGATGACCACTCAGGAAGGCAAGAACGTCAATGTTTGCGCTGTAAAGGGCAACTTCGATGACTGCCAGAACGGTGTTAAGGCTATCTTCACCGATAAGGCCATCGCCGACAGACTTGCAAAGAACAATATCCTGCTGTCCAGCGCTAACTCCATCAACTGGGGCAGACTGGCTCCGCAGATCGTTTACTACGTTTCTACATACGCAGAGCTGCTCAAGAACAAGGAGATTGAATACGGCGAGAAGATCAACGTAGTCGTTCCTACCGGAAACTTCGGCAATATCCTTGCGGCTTACTATGCAAAGCTGATGGGTATTCCGGTAAACAAGCTCATCTGCGCTTCTAACAGCAACAACGTACTGACTGATTTCATCAACACAGGCGTTTACGACAGAAACAGAAAGTTCTACACAACTGTTTCCCCGTCTATGGATATCCTGATCTCCTCCAACCTGGAGCGTCTGCTGTATCACCTTTCCGGCGACAACGACGCTGTTATCAACGACTGGTTCGGCAAGCTCAAGACCGATGGAAGGTACGAGATCTCCGCTGATGTAAAGACGAAGATCGGCGAGCTGTTCTGGGCTGGCTGCTGCTCCGACGCTGAGACCAAGGCAGAGATCAAGTCCACATTTGAGAATTACAACTACCTGCTCGACACGCATACCGCTGTCGCTGTCAAGGTTTATGAGGACTATAAGAAGGCAACCGGCGATGATACCAAGACCGTTATCGCTTCCACCGCTAACCCCTATAAGTTCAGCGGCGCAGTTTACGAAGCAATCGGCGGCACTCCCGTTGAGGACGAGTGGAAGAACATCGCTGAGCTTGAGGCAAAGACCGGCACAAAGATGCCTGCGCCTCTTGCAGCCACCAAGAACAAGGAGATCCGCTTCACAGGCTCCGTTGAAAAGCAGGAGATGCCTGAAGTGGTTTGCAGCTTCCTGAAGTCCTGATGGTTCAGAACGGAGGCTGACATTGCTTTACACAATAGGCGACCTTCACTTATCGCTCGGCACTGACAAGCCGATGGATATTTTTCCCGGGTGGGGAAATCATGTTGAAAAGATCGAAGCCAACTGGAACAGCAAGATCACCGATGAAGATACGGTCGTCCTGCTGGGCGACCACTCCTGGGCGCTGAAGCTGGAAGAGAGCTACAAGGATCTCGAGTTTATCCACTCGAAGCTGCGGGGTCAGAAGATTTTCGTCAAGGGCAACCACGATTTGTGGTGGTCCACGATGAACAAGATCACAAAGTTTGTGAGCGACAACGGATTCAGCTCGATAAAGTTCCTTTTTAACAACGCGTATCTGGTCGAGGGAGCGTCCATCTGCGGCACCAGAGGCTGGATAAGCGAAAACGGCGAGAAGCCGGATATGAAGGTGCTGCTTCGTGAGGCGGGTCGGCTGGAGGCTTCCCTGAAGGAAGGCGTCAAGCTCGGCGGCGAGCTTATTGCTTTCATACATTATCCGCCGATTTACCGCGCGGAAGAAAACGTTTATCTGACCGATGTCCTTCAGCGCTACGGCGTGAAGAGGTGCTACTACGCTCATCTCCACGGTTCGAGCATTAAAGGCTCCATCAACGGCGTCAGGAACGGAATAGATTACCGTCTGGTCTCCGCCGACGGTGTGGGTTTCGACCCGGTTTTAATTGAACGCAGATAATACTGCGGATCTGAAAATACGTCCACTTGGACAAGGAAGGAATACAATACCATGGAAATCATTTCCCAGAACAACACAGCGACTAATACTACAGCTATCGAGTTCTCTTTCACCGCAGAGGAGTTTGAGAACGCGATCTCCGCAGCTTACAACAAGAGAAAGAAGAGCATCACTGTCCCCGGCTTCCGCAAGGGCAAGGCTCCCCGCAAGGTTATCGAGGCTCAGTACGGCGAGAGCGTTTTCTATGATGACGCAGTAAACAGCCTGTACAACCAGAATATCGTTGCAGTTATCGACAAGACAGGTCTCGACGTTGTTGACGTTGAGAACACCGAGGTAGTCGAGGTAAGCAAGGAGAACGGCGTTAAGTTCAAGGCTGACATCATCACTAAGCCGGTAGTAGAAATTTCTGACTACAAGGGATTAGAAGTTAAGAAAACAACCAAGAATGTAGATGACGCTGCTGTTGACGCTGAGGTCGAGAAGGTTCGCAACAGAAATGCAAGAAGCATCTCCGTTGAGGACAGAGCAGCTCAGATCGGCGATACCGCTGTTATCGACTTCGAGGGCTTCCTCGACGGCGTAGCTTTCGAGGGCGGCAAGGGCGAGAAGTTCCCGCTGGAGCTTGGTTCCGGTTCCTTTATCCCCGGCTTCGAGGAGCAGGTTGCTGGTAAGAACATCGGAGATGACTTCGATGTTAACGTAACATTCCCTGAGCACTATCAGGCTGAGAACCTCGCTGGCAAGCCCGCTGTATTCAAGTGCAAGCTGCACGAAATCAAGGGCAAGGAGCTTCCGAACGTTGACGACGAGTTCGTTAAGGATGTAAGCGAGTTCGATACCCTCGACGAGTACAAGGCTGACATCAAGTCCAAGCTTGAGAAGGCAGCCGCTGACGAGGCTTCCACAAACCTCGACAACGCGCTTGTTGACGCAGTTATCGGCAAGATGAAGGCTGAGGTTCCGCAGGTTATGTATCAGCGCCGTATCGACGAGATCGTCCGCGAGTGGAGCGCAAGAAACCGCATCAGCGTTGAGGATTACCTCAAGTACACAGGCGTTACCATGGATCAGTTCAGAGCTAACTTCACCGAGGTTGCTAAGCGCCAGGTTGACCTTCGCCTTGCACTCGAGAAGATCGCTGAGCTTGAGAACATCACCGTTTCCGATGAGGACGTTGAGAAGGAATACGCTGATATGGCTGAGCAGTACAAGATGGAAGCTGACAAGATCAAGGCAGCAGTTCCTGCTGACGCTATCAAGAACGATCTCAAGATCGAGAAGGCTCTCGACCTCGTTCGCGATTCCGCTAAGATCGAGGAAGTTACCGAGTAATCACAGCAGCATTACTACGGCTGTCTGGGCGGCTTCGCACAGACAGCCTGCGTATCTTTATAGAAACCGGCACAGGCAGCCGCGCAAGCGGGGAAAGGAGCTTTATGGCTTATATTCCTTATGTAGTAGAGCAGAGCAACCACGGAGAACGTTCCTACGATATTTTCTCCAGGCTTCTTAATGACCGTATCATTCTTCTGCATGATCAGGTCAATTCGGCGACATCAAGCGTTGTAGTCGCACAGCTCCTCTATCTTGAGGGGCAGGATCCTGACAAGGATATCTACCTGTATATCAACAGCCCCGGAGGGTCTGTTTCTGACGGTATGGCGATCTACGACACCATGCAGTACATCAAGTGCGACGTTTCGACCATCTGCACTGGTATGGCTGCTTCAATGGGTGCTTTCCTGCTTTCTTCCGGCGCTAAGGGTAAGCGTATCGCACTTCCCAACAGTGAAATTATGATCCACCAGCCGCTTATTTCCGGCAGCGGTCTTTCCGGTCAGGTAACTGACATCATGATCCACTCCAACTACCTTCAGAGGACTAAGGAACGTCTGAACCGCATTCTCAGCGAGAACACCGGCAAGGACTACGAGACCATCTGCCGCGACACCGAGCGTGACAACTTCATGTCCGCGGACGAGGCTCTGGAATACGGTCTGATCGACAAGGTTTACAGAAACAGAGCGGATATCAAGTAATTTAACACAGAACGCCCCGGAGGGCTGCCGCTTTCCGGGCGCTTCGCTATTTGAGAGGAATACAGATATTATGATGGTTTGCTCCTTTTGCGGAAAGAGCGAGGATAAAGTACGCCGTATCCTCTACGGAGGTCTTGGCGAAAAATCCGTGATCTGCAACGAGTGCGTGCTCGCTTCCTACAACATGCTTGTGGAAAGCGGCGACATCAAGCCCGGTCGTGCTCCCTCGGCTGTGTCCGACAGCAAGTCCGAGTTCATCTCCAACGGCAGTGAGCTTATGAAGCCCGAGGAGATCAAGGCTTATCTTGATCAGTACATTATCGGACAGGACGAGGCAAAGAAGATCCTCAGTGTGTCCGTTTACAACCACTACAAGAGAACCTTCCTCAACGACGAGGAAGCCGACGACGAAGTAGAGCTTCAGAAGTCCAACGTGCTGCTGCTCGGCCCTACCGGCGTCGGAAAGACAATGCTGGCGCAGTCCCTGGCGAAGCTGCTGAATGTTCCGTTCGCAATCGCGGACGCAACAACGCTGACCCAGGCGGGATATGTCGGCGAGGACGTTGAGAACGTTCTGCTGAGACTCATTCAGGCTGCCGATTACGATATCGAAGCGGCTGAGCGCGGCATAATCTACATCGACGAGATCGACAAGATTTCCAGACGCAGCGAGAATACCTCCATCACACGCGACGTAAGCGGCGAGGGCGTTCAGCAGGCGCTTTTGAAGATCGTCGAGGGTACCATCTCCAACGTACCACCCCAGGGCGGCAGGAAGCACCCCCACCAGGAGTTCATTCAGATCAACACCAAGAACATACTGTTCATTTGCGGCGGTGCGTTCGAGGGTCTTGAGAAGATGATCGCTTCCAGAGTTTCAAGCTCTGCGATGGGCTTCGGAGCCGAGGTCGCTTCCAAGAAGGAGAAGGAGAGCTACAAGATACTCCACCAGGTAAGCCAGGAGGACCTCGTGAAGTTCGGAATTATCCCCGAGCTTATCGGTCGTCTGCCGGTCGTTACCGTGCTTGACGCCCTGGACGAGGACGCCCTGGTGCGTATACTTGACGAGCCGAAGAACGCGCTCATCAAGCAGTACAAGTACCTGTTCAACGCTGACAACATCGACCTTGAGTTCGATCAGGACGCGCTCCGCGCCATCGCGAAGAAGTCCATCGAGCGTAACACGGGTGCGAGAGGTCTGCGCTCCATCGTTGAAGCTACTCTGCGCGACATCATGTTCACTGCGCCCAGCGACGAAACGATAAGCAAGATCACGATCACCGCCGACTGTGTAAACGGCACCGGCGAGCCTGTCATCGAGCATGACAGAAAGAAAAAGCCTGCAAAGAAAGCGGCAAAGAACTGATCGGTAACGGCAGGCAGTGATGTCTGCCGTTTTGTTTTCGGGAGGGAACATGTCAGAAAAATCTGCTTTTGAACGAATTTACGAAGTCGTCAGGAGAATCCCCAGCGGGAAGGTCGCAACCTACGGTCAGATAGCCATGCTCGCCGGGAATCCGCGCTGGGCGAGGGCGGTCGGCTATGCGCTTCATGCGAATCCGGAGCCGGGTGTGATCCCATGTCACCGCGTGCTGAATCGGTTCGGCAAGACGGCTCCGGCGTTCGCTTTTGGCGGCGCTGACCGTCAGGCTGAGCTTCTAAGGGCGGAGGGAGTCGAGGTTTCGGAGGACGGATTCGTTGATCTGGACAGGTTCCTCTGGAATGGTTTGTGAGGTATTATGAAAAAATACTATTGTGAAAAGTGCGGCTGTCAACTTAAAAGGTCGGCGGCGTGCGGGAAGTGCGGAAACATTAATTACCAGCTTTCCGGCGAGCTGAAGAAGCAAAATTCGGTCAGGCTATGGGTGAAAGTTGGCGTGCTTGCGGCAGGCGCTGTCGTTATAACGGCGGCGGTTGTGTTTCCGTCAATGCTCGGGCAGGTTGGTTCAAAGCGGGACATAAAAGCCGCTCAGGCTTACGTTGACGCGAATTATTCCGGCGCGGTGCTGTCGGAAGAGCTGTATTCTCCGGATTTCCTCAGCGTGATCGGCGATAATGGCGCTGTTTTTTCGCTGGACGGCGTGGATTTCACCGTTATGGCTGTCGGCGGGGAGGTCGTTTCTGACGACCACGATATCGCCTGTGCATTGTCTGAGGCAAGGAAGAACCTGGTCGAGCCGTTCTTCGAGGATTCCCCGGCGAAAATCGAGATGAAGCATAGCTGCCAGCACCTCGAGCCGGGATACATACACGATGTGCGGCTCCCGGTGGAGCAGGTTCGCTGTGTGCTGACTTTTCCGGAGGAGGAAGGCGAGCAGGAGCCATGGAAGGACTATCCGATGTATGAGTTCTACAGGGCTTGGGCGGATTCGGGGCTGGAGTATTACCGCGTGGATATTCATTTCACGGATATCAGCGATAACAAGGATTACTGGTGGGCGCAGTTTTCCGACCATTATCCGGTGGACAGCGCAGATGAAATGTCAGAACGATTTGAGTATATGGGAGGCAACTCATGGTAAAGGAAGTATTCAGGCTGATTTCAAGCGCCGCTATCCTTGCGGCGGTGATCATCGGCGTCAGGGCTGCGGATAAGCTCGTCAAGCAGTTCAAAAATGAAAGCGACGAGGATATAATAGATATCTAAGCTAATTTATTCTTTACAAATAAGTGCAGATATGCTATAATCAAAGAAATCACAGGTGTAATTTCCGGAGGTGTCTATGGCAGTATCTGATCCACATGTTATCGCTGAGTTCATGAACAGCCTTGAAAAAAAGCTGGATATCCTGCGGGAAAGCTACGTGCAGGACGGCGGGTTCGGTAAACTCGCGGCGGATTCGGCGGAGGCTATGAACGGCGGAAAGTACGCCGCGTTCATATCCGTATGCGATATCAATACACGCGCCTCTGTGTTACGCGGAGCCGGGGATTCCCCGGAGGAGGCATGGGAAAGCGCCTGCCGTGCGGCCCGGGAGTACGTCAGGAAAAGCGGGCTTATGCCTGCATGGGTGAAGTCGGATGTCACGGTGAAAAGCGAAAGGGTTTCGTTCGCGGAGCTTGAGGAGCTTATCGCAAAGAGCCGCAACGAGTTCTTCCGGCGCGGTATTTCATTTGACGAGGGCATGCAGACGGCGCTCATCGAGGGTGAGATCAACGGCTCGAGGGTCATTACATACAAGGAGCATAAAATAGAGCTGACAAGGGTCAACAAGCGCCTTTCGGCATGCGGTCTGAGGACGCTCACCGCCTTCCCGGAGGAGGTGCGGCTTTTCGACTGCCGCAGCTTCTTCACCGACGGCGGCGGGGTATATCCGCTCTACGAAAGCGGAAACAACTGCGGCAGGCGTATCATCTCGAAATTCGACGACAAGACCGCGCTCGAGGTCATTGAAACGGCGTCGCAGTACCTTGAAAATATGGTGGGGCTGGACGGAAAGTTTGAATACGGATACTACCCGATATTCCACAAGGAGATTCCCGGGTACAATATCCTGCGGCATTCTTCGTCTATCTGGAGCCTTATCTGCTCCTACCGGCTTACGAAGGATAAATTCACGCTGAACCAGATTCAGAAGGCGATAGGGTACATGGTCGCGAACACGTTCAAGAAGTACCCCGACCGCCCCGGCGTGACGAATACGGTCTACCTTGCGGAGAAGTCGAAGGGCGAGGTAAAGGTGGGCGGAAACGCCATCGCGGTGATAATGCTGACGGAATACATGGACGCCACCGGCTCACAGCGGTACAGGACGCTCTGCGAGGAGCTTGGAAACGGCATTATGGAGCTGTTCGACAAGCGCGACGGAAGCTTTTTCCACGTGCTGAATTTCCCCACGCTGTCGCCGAAGGATAAGTTCCGCACCGTGTACTACGACGGCGAGGCTACATTCGCGCTTGCCCGGCTGTACGGGCTTACCGGCGACAAAAAGTGGCTGGACGCCGCGGCGCTTTCCGCTGACAGGTTCATCCGGGAGGGCTATGAGAAGCACCGCGACCACTGGGTCGCATACGCTATGAACGAGCTTACGAAGCACCTTCCCGAGGACAAGTACCTGAGCTTTGGGCTGAAGAACGCAAACGTTAATCTCGACCGTATCTACAATCAGGACACCACCTACCATACTTACTTGGAGCTGCTGTGCGTAACGTTCGAGATGTATTCCCGCATTCTTGAACAGGGGCTGGAGTGCAGCTACCTTGAAAAGTTCAGGGCTGCGAAGTTCGTGGAAACTATATACCACCGCGCTGATTACATGCTCAACGGCTACGGCTATCCGGAGTTCGTCATGTATCTGAAGTTCCCGGCGTGCGATATGGGCGGGTTCTTTGTGCGGCACGACGGCTTCCGAATGAGAATAGACGATATCCAGCATTTCTGCGGGGCGTACTATTCGTTCTACCGCAATTACGGCAGGCTTGAGGAGCTAAGGAATTCATTCAACAAAGCATAACACGAGGGTTGACAAATGGCACAGGTTTTAAAGGCACCGCAGAATTTCAGGATAACCGGCAGGGACAGGTCTGCCCAGCTCACCTGGGACGAGGTCAGTGGCGCAGCCGGCTACCGCATGTTCTTCTACGACGGCAGCGAGCCGGATAAGGTGTTCAAGACGCGCTACGCGCAGGGCTGCTCCAGGGTGATACTCGGCTTCACAAACGGCAGGGAGTACTTTGCGGAGGTCTGCGCTTATTCGGTAAAGGACGGCAGGGAGATGCTCGGCGAGCGCTCGCAGAAAGTCAGATTCGTTCCGATATCGCTTAAGCTTACCGCGCAGAAGGTGGTATGTCTTGACCTCGGCGAGACCGCTCAGCTTTTCTGGGAGGAGGCTAACCGCGTCCCGCAGGCTTCGTTTTCGTCGGACGCTCCGGAGATAGTTCCGGTGGATACGCTCGGGCAGATCACCGGAAAGGCAGAGGGTACGGCGCACATTACGATAACCTCCGAGAACCGCCAGACCTTCGTTACCCGCGTGGAGGTCGGGCGCGGCCTTTCAGTGCGCCGCGAGAAGGCTGTCATGATGTTCACCGGGGATATCATGTGCGCGGTCAAACACCAGCGGCTTGCCTCCGGGCACCAGCACGACTACTTCGATTCGTTCAGGCGGGTCAGGGATATTCTCTCCGGGGCGGACTTCACCGCCGGAGTGCTTGAGACCACCAGTATCGACCGCGCTCCGTTCGAGTTTGAGCAGCTCCGGCTGCTGACCGGCGCGCCTAACTGCAATTCGCCGTCTACTTTTATTTCCGCGGTCGCTGCCGCAGGATTCAACGCGGTCGTCACCGCGAACAACCACAATTCCGACTGCGGCGTTGAGGGGCTGAAGGCGGCCGATTCCGAGATAAGGCGCTGCGGTATGCTCAACATCGGCAGCATGGGGCATTCCCTTGTTATGACCGACGTAAAGGGGATAAAAGTCGCGGTCATCGCTACGACCATGATAGCCAACAACACCGGCTGGGACCTCTCAAAGAGCGGTCTGGTCAACCCCGCCGGAATTTACAGCCGCGACTACTTCACCGAGCTTGTGAACAGCGCACGCCGCATGGGCGCTGAATTCATCACTGCATATCAGCACTGGGGGAGTATGAACTCCCCGCGGATAAGGAAGGATCAGGCCGAGGAGGCTCAGTTCATGGCGGACGCCGGAGCAGACCTCATCGTAGGCTCCCACCCGCATATGGTCCAGCGATTCAGCTATATCGGCGCGGCGGACGGCAGGCTGGTTCCCTGCGCGTATTCGCTTGGTAACTTCCTCACCACAATGTCGGAGCTCAGCGGAAACCGCGACAGCGCAATACTCCGCGTGGAACTCACCCGAGGTGCTGACGGGATCTCTGCAAAATACTCCTACATTCCGTGCATGACGGAGGACAGAGACTGGGGCGCTGAGATAGTTCCGGTCAGCCCGCCGCACAGCGCAGAGAGCCGTGCTTCCCTACAGCGCACCAAAGAGGTCATCGGCAAGCGGATCAACTGCTATGCCTACCGCCCGAAGGTGTTCCTGAGCGGATCTCCTATGCTCGGAAGGATCTTCACGCAGGGTACGGAATTCCGGCTGGACAAATCCGGGCTGCGGCTCTCGCAGATCTCGCTCGGCTGCGCAAAGGCTGCGCCGGATGGAGCGCTTCCGGATAACGCCGACGAGCGGCTCCGGCTGGATATGAACAAGGATATTGCGGCGGCTGTCAGGGAATCCGCGCCGGATTTCTGCGCTGTGGACTTCTTCGCGGCGGCTTCTGTCGCCGTATGGAAAACTAACGGCGCGCCCGGGGAGGAGTTCTGCTGCTTCACTGATAGCAAAGCGTTCAGGCAACTTGCGTACTTCACTGTGAACCGCGAGAAATTCACGAAGGTCAACCCGCCGTTCGGTGAAAACATCTGGAAGCCGCTCGTCAAACGCTATGCGGAGCAGCTCCTTTCGGCTATCCCGAAGGACAGGATAATCCTGTTCCGGCACAGACTCAGCAGCCGCGCTGCGGAACACTCGGAGCTGCGCAACGTTACGCTCCGCAGCAACATCAACAGAACAATGCGCGCTATGGAGGACTACTTCATCACCCTGACCGCCCCGATGACGGTCGACCTTTCCGGCGGCTATTTCATGGAGGGCGGCGACGGCAAGGATTTCGAGCGCGATTACTATCTCGACTGCTACCGCGCTGCAGGGAAGCTCTGCGCCGGCGATGGCAGGACCAGCGTTTACATTCCCGATGAGCAGATATGGTTCGAGCGCGTTATGAAGTACTACCGGAATATGACCGCGCGCTCCTACCAGAACTGGCTGCTGGATATGAACTGCGCCGCCGACCTCCTGATAGCGTACACCTCCGTGGAGTTCGCCGCGAGGAACGGAAGCCGCATTATGCAGCTGAAGCGCGCGGGGAGTACCGAGCTTTGCTCCGTCAGGGAGTTCTTTGCTAGCGACCCCGGCGCCGACGAGGTAGTCAGGGCGGCGGAGATAATCAACGCTCTGCTTGGCGGGCACCTTGACAGATCCTACGAGTTTTTCGAGCCTGCATTCCGCGGGAAGTTCAACATCATCAAGAAGATGGTGCGGCTGCTTTCGGCGGAGATCGGCGCTTCGGTCAACGAGGAGAGCGCGGAGCTTGCGTTCCTGCTGCGCGGAAAGCCGCAGATAAAGCGCTACGTTGCTTCGCTCAACCGCATGACCCTGGACATCTGGGGTAGCTGCGTTTCAAGGGAATCTGCGAACCGCAGCAAGGACGCGCACATCGGCACGTACATTTTCAAGCAGGCTCCTATTCTGGCGTTTGAGCCGCCGGTAAAGGCGGAGCTTCCCGACGGCGCGGAGGCGTTCTGCGGAAACAAATGGCGCAGGCGCACATTGCAGGATTCCTTCCTGAGAAGCGGCGACGCAGATATCAAGGGAAGCGAATCACGGTGGATACTCGTGGATATGTACGATCTTATCTGCCGCATGGCAGACTACAAGGGAGGTCTGTTCGAGATTGACGATTTCATCTGCCGGACGGATTTCTACAAGAGCATTCAGAAGGACTGCCAGGAGTGCTACCTCTTTGAGAAACGCGACATGAAGTACTGCTTCGACAATATGACCCGCTTCGCAAAGATGATACTTGAAAAGTACGGCGAGAACATAATCCTCCTCAAGACTGAGCCGAAGGACAGCTACATCGACCTCGACAACAGGCTCAGGCGCCTTGAGGACGACGGCATGTACGAGATAAAGAAGAAGTTCATCTCGCTGTGCGAGGAGCGCTTCGCGAGCGTTACAGGGTGCTATGTCATCGACATTTCGAAGCATTTCTATGCTTCCGACAGCTTCCCGCTGGGCGGAGCCCACATCGTTCACTACGAGGAGGAGTTCTACCGCCAGGCAGGGGAGTATATCAATGAAATAATCAGCGGCAGCAGCCGACACGTGTTCAGCACGGTGGACGACAACTACCTGCTGCTCAGAAATCTCAGGCTCAACAGATAAATTTTTTTCGCTGAAAGGAGGTGGGGTCTGTGGATAAAAAGTTAAGATTTACCGCTGCGCTGCTTGCGCTGACATTACTAAGCGGCTGCGCCGCTGACAACAAGCCCGAGCAGTCCGAGCCGCAGACCTCCGCTTCCTCGGCGGGCGTTTCTGCGGTTTCGCAGGGGACTGAGCCGGAAGTTGCTGTGCTGGAGAACTCCGGCACCATCGGAACTTCTGATACGTCGGAGGCGGAGTCCAAGGAGGTAAGCTCTGCGGAGGCGGGCTCTTTCGAGAGCGGCTCCGGGCAGGCTTCGGCGGAAATCGAGCATGTAACGGCGCAGGTAAGCGCTGAATCGGCTGAAACTGTTTCTGACGTTAGCTCGGTTCCGGCGGTCACGACCTCGCAGACTTCGGCTCAGACCGCTCCGTCGGTGGCTGTTACCACTACGGCTGCGGCTACGGAGCCTCCCAAGCCTGTAAAGGTAGTAATACCCGAGGTGAGAGTGCCGCTTTCGCCGGGTAAGGACACCGCTTCCAACGAAAAGGTGCTGGTGGATTACAGCAACTGCTCCGAGGGCTACATCTCGGTATGCTGGAAGGAATCCGGAAAGCGGGTCAAGCTGCGAATGATATGCGGCGACAAGACCTACGACCACGACGTCGCAGGCGGCGGAGCTGCGGAGTACTTTCCGATAAGCTGCGGCAGCGGGACTTACAAGGTCCAGATTTACGAGCAGACCGAGGGCGACAAGTACGCAAAATCGCTCGAGACCGAGTTTTCGGTGAAGCTGCGCAGCGAAACTTCGCCGTTTTTGTATCCGAATAAGTATGTGAATTTTTCGCAGAGCTCCTCGGCGGTGAAAAAAGCTGCGGAGGTCTGCGCGGGGAAATCCGATGAGATAGAGAAGCTGGCGGCTATTTTCGTGTGGGTAACCGACAACGTGACCTACGATACGCAGCTCGCGGCAACGGTAAAGAGCGGCTACGTTCCGAACCCGGACAGCGTTCTTGCCAAGAGATCGGGGATATGCTACGATTACGCTTCGCTGATGGCGGCTATGGTCAGGTCGCAGGGGATCCCTGCGCGGCTGGTAGTGGGCTATGCGGCGGATAACATCTACCACGCGTGGAACGAGGTCTGGACGGACGAAACCGGTTGGATAACCCCGGAGCTGCTGCTTTCCCAAAAGGGCTACAACATCGTTGACGCGACATTCTACGCGGGTTCTTCAAACAAGGAGAAGATCGCCGATTACATACAGAACAGCGGGAACTACGCCGCGCTGTACTACTATTGAGACCGGAGGAAATTTGAATGAGGGCGAAAAGACTTACATACTCACAGGTGGAATTCCTGTGCGAGCAGCTTGCGATGATACTCGGCTCGGGAATGAGCGTTTCCGAGGGTCTGGGGCTGCTGTGCGCCGATTCTGACGACAGGGTGCTTGTCAGCGCATGTAATGAGATCTCCTCCGAGGTCGACAGGGGGGAGCCGCTCTCGCAGGCTATGCGAAGCACCGGGCGATTCCCTGAATACGCGGTGGATATGGTCGCGCTGGGCGAGATGAGCGGCAAGCTCGAGGACGTCCTCAGGGGGCTTGCAGAATACTATGAGGAGCGCGATGAGATCCGCAGAATGCTGCGCTCCGCAGTGCTTCACCCGATGGTGCTTCTGCTGATGATGACGGTGGTCATCATCGTGCTCGTTGTGATGGTAATTCCCATGTTCGGGGATATTTTCTCGCAGTTTGACAGCTCCGTCAGCGCTACGGTTCAGCATACGGTGGATATGGCTTACGAGGCAGGCCTTATCATCATGATAGTTCTGCTTGCCATCATCGCGGCTTCTGCGGTCACTGCCGTGCTTTCGGCGGTGAGAAAATCCGGCGGAGGTACCCGCAGGCTGTTCAGCATTCTGCCGTTCACCCGTGGTATTTCTGAAAAGCTCGCGCTTGCAGACCTCACAAAGGCTGTCTGCGTGACCGTTTCGGCTGGCGTTTCACCGGCGGAGATGATGCTGCATTCCGATATCAAGAGCTTCATCACCGATGGCAGGATAAAGAAAAAATACGAGGACTGCGAAAAGCGCGTCATCGAGGGCGAGAGCTTCCCGGACGCGATAATCAGCAGCGGATTTCTTCCGCCGCTCTATGCGCGTTCGCTGAAGCTGGGATACAGCTCCGGCAGCTTTGAGAGCGTATGGAGGCGTATCAGCGGCGCTTACAGCGAGGCGGCTTCCCGAAGCCTTATGAATATCACAGCGGTCATCGAGCCGGCTATTATAATCATTCTGGGGCTTATCATCGGCGCGATACTGCTCATGCTGATGATACCGCTGATGAACATTATGTCAGTGCTTGGCTGAGCGAACGGAGGAACTTCTATGAAACGTTTTGCCGGACTGCGTTCGGCTCTGCCCTGGATACTGGGGCTGGTGCTGTTCGCCGGAATGATCGTCTGGCTGGTGATGGGGCTTTCCAACGCTTCCAGCGCCTCCGAGGAGGAGCGGCTGGCTCAGGTGAGGCAGTCGGTGGAAAACGGCGTGACGTTATGCTACGCCGTCGAAGGAGCGTACCCCGAGAGCCTGGAATACCTCACGGAAAGCTACGGCGTGGTATTCGACGAGGACAAATACCTGGTGCATTACGAGTGCTTCGCGGCGAATGTCCGCCCGACTGTCACGGTTATCCGGAGGGAGAATTGATATGAAGGATCACAGGGCAAGGAGCATGGGAGATACCGCTTCTGCGGTCGGGAGCATGCTGCTGTTCGTGCTGTTCGCGGTTTGTATGCTGATGGCGGTCGCCGTCGCTGCGGATACCTACAGCCGGATAAAGACCGGATATCAGCAGTCCTTCGGAACGGCGGCTTCCATAAAATACATATCAAATAAGCTGAGGGCGGCTGAAAACGTCACCCTGCTTGAGGATGGCAGCGCGGCTGCAATCGAGAGCGCCGGAACGGTCAGCGTGATCTACTGCGGCGACGGCGGCCTTTATGAGAAAAACACGGTCCCCGGCGGGGAGCTTACAGCCGATGGCGGGGAGCTTATTTCGGCGGCTTCCTCGCTGGAGTTCAGCGAGCACGACGGGCTTTATGAAATTACAGTAGGCAGCGGCTCCAGCAGTTCTGTGATACTGGTTCGGAAAGGGTGATAAGACTGAAGGTCAACAGAAGATCCAATGTTCTGCTTTATGCGGAGATGATCATTGCGCTGCTGTTCTTCGTCATCTCCTTTGCGGTAATTATCCGCGTTTTCGCTTCGGCGGACAGCCTTGAGCGCAGGAGCCGTCAGCGGCAGAGCGCGGCGCTGTGCGCGCAGTCCATTGCGGAAGCTTACTCGGTCGGCGGGGACGTTCAGAAGGCGGTAAGCCTGGCTCTGGGCGCAGATCTGCGCGATTTCACCGGAAGCGCTGAGATAGGTCTGGACAGCGGGTTTTACCCATCGGATTCCTCAGACGTTATCCTGCGGCTGGACGAACAGAAGCAGGATACCGCCGCAGGTGTTTACTCCGAGCTGGCGGTGGAGTTCTTCGATAATTCCGGCGACGACGAGGAACTGATCTATTCGCTGAAATGCGGCGCGTATGTTCCGGGAGGTGGCGCGGTTGGATAATACGGAGAAAAAGGGGAGATCCGGCGGAACGGTCGGCGTGGGGTATATCTCGATAATGCTGATATTCACTGTGATCTGCCTTACGATTTTTGCGGTGCTGAGCTTCCAGGCGGTGTATTCCAGCGACAAGATGACAAACCGCAGCGACGGTTTTACTCAGCAGTACTACACGGCTGACACGGAGGCTAAGAAAACGCTCTCAAGGCTCGACGGGCTGGCAGCGGAGGCGCTTGACGGATTCTCGTTTGAGGAGGGGTTCATCGAGGCTGTATCCGGCGTTGAGGGAGTTTCCGCGGCGAGGACCGCCGGGGGAGTCCGGGTGGAGTACTCGCAGGCGATAAACGAGCGGCAGACCCTGGCGGTCAGCGTTGTGTTTTTCAGCGCGCCTTCCGGAGAGCGGTTCAGAATTGAAAAGTGGAACAGTACGGAGAAGGAGATCTCCGGTGAAAGTCACCCGTCGGTATGGGACGGCGGGGATCTGGTATAGGTAAACAGGTTTGAAAAGGAGCGTTGTATGGATATTCTGGATATACTGAAAAAGGCCGCCGAGAATCAGGCTGCGGATATTTTTATCGTCTGCGGCGCGGTTCTGAGCTTCAAGGCGAACGGCAGAATGTACGAGCTGGACGGTAATGCGCTGTCCCCGGAGGACACCAAGAATCTGGTGCTTCAGATATTCCACCTTGCAAAGAGGGATATTACCGAGGAGCAGCTTCCCGAGCGCGAGAAGGATTTTTCGCTTTCAGTTGCCGGGGTGGGTCGATTCCGCGTTAACATCTACAAGCAGAGAGGGTCGTTTTCGGCTGTGCTGAGGTATGTTCCGTTCGACCTTCCCGACCCGGCGAAGCTCGGTATCCCGGAGCAGGTCATGCAGCTCAGCGAATGCAAGAGCGGCATAGTCCTGATAACAGGTGTGGCGAGCAGCGGCAAGTCCACTACGCTTTCGTGCATTCTCGACCGTATCAACCAAAGCCGCAGCGGGCATATAATAACAATAGAGGATCCTATCGAGTTTCTTCACAAGCACAATCGGTGCATTGTCAGCCAGCGCGAGATAAATATTGATACGGACAGCTACATTGACGCGCTCCGTGCGGCTCTCAGGCAGTCACCGGACGTTATCCTGCTCGGAGAAATGCGCGACTATGAGACCATCAGCGTTGCTATGACTGCCGCAGAGACCGGTCAGCTCGTGCTTTCAACTCTGCATACGCTCGGCGCCGCGAATACGATTGACCGTATCATTGATGTGTTCCCGATAAATCAGCAGCACCAGATACGCGTGCAGCTCTCGATGGTGCTTAACGCCGTGGTTTGTCAGCAGCTCCTGCCATCTGTGGACGGCGGCCTCATTCCGGCGTTTGAGATAATGACCACAAACAGCGCGGTCCGCACCCTCATCAGAGATGAAAAGACGCACCAGATCGACACGATACTCCAGTCCGCAGGAGGCATGCAGACTATGGACAGCTGCATTATCAATCTTTTCCGCGAGGGCAGGATCAGCGCTAAGACCGCTGTCAACTACGCTTACAACCCGGATATCATGGCAAAACGTATTATGTAATTTACTGATATAGCAATGTAAATCAGGAATGATTATGTAAATTTGTGTAACTCCACTCGCCGCGCGGTCTCGGCAATTAGCTCAAATGCGGCTTTTCACTTTGCCGAACTTGACATTCCGCTTGAAATCGTGTATAATTATTATATATTAGTAGGGATAGTTATGCCCATTTATTGTCAGGAGACATACGGTGCGCTTCCCATGAGACCAGCTTAAGGAGGTTGATCTTATAATGAGCGAAAACAAACGCAAACCCGGAAAAAAGACTACGGCTTTCCTTGCGCTTGCAGCAGCACTGCTTGCGTCAAACGCTGTTTCTGTCATGGCGGCGGCTGAGGAGACTTCCGGCAGCGATTTCGTTCAAAACCCGGATCTTACCGATGTAAAGTACACCGGAGGTACCCCGGCTTATACCAAACTCAACGATAACGTCTTTGTGGCAACACGCCAGGCAAAGGCGCTCAAGGAGTACTATGACGCACTCAACGAAGTCAAGGACTTCGGTCTGTACGCCAGAACCGCTTCTATCAACCACATCGAGGGCAACGCGTGCTTCGGCTCTACCGGCGCGATCAACCAGGACTATAATCGCGTACATAGCATGCAGACGATAAAAAGCGGAAGGTACGTAGTTTATCTCGACAGTGCCGAGGATCTTGGCGACGCTGTGCTCAAGATGTCCAATCTCCCGTCAGGCACTAAGTATGAGCTGGTGCTCGGTTTTGACTATACTCCGATTACGTTTAACAACAACGTCGGATTCGAGGTAGGCGGAAAGAGATACTACATCGAGGGTTCCGAGCATAAAAAGGCTGATTTCACACTGCGCCGCGCGCAGGCTGATGAAAGTTCTTTTGATATCTCGGCTAATCTTGATAAGCTTGGAACTACCGGCGTAAAGCTGATGGATTCCGTGGGAAAGGTTGAGAACGGGGACGTTGTTTCTACGTTCAGGGACGCTTCTGAGGCTATCAGAACCGGTAAGGTCAGCGCAGGCGAGACGATGATCCTCAATATCGACGCCAGTGAATTCGACCACAATCAGAATGAGCTTCCACGGGCGGTGACCGAGCTGCTGAGCCTTAATTCCGGTGTTGATGTTGTAATTAACGTTGATACAAGCAACTACAGCGGGTCAAAACTCCAGATCAGGAACATAAATAACGAGCAGTTCAAGACCGGATCTAATGTCGTTTGGAATTTCGGCGATTATGCAGGTGAGCTTTCGGCTCCTGCAGGAGGAATCGTTGTGGCTCCGTTTGCTCACGTTTCCACTGATACCGGTAACGCTAACGGCGCGGTTATCTGCGATAATTTTACTCAGCAGGGTGAGATTCACCAGTCTACTCGCGGTGAGTATAAGTTTGATGTAGATGATGAAGACGACGATGATCAGGATCCTGTAACTCCTCCTGATGAAGGCGATGATGGTCAGGAGTCTGATACAGATACCGACACAGATACGGATACGGACACAGATACAGACACTGACACAGATACTGATACCGATACAGACACAGATACTGATACCGACACAGACACTGATACAGACACGGATACGGATACGGATACCGATACAGACACAGACACAGACACAGACACAGACACAGATACGGATACTGATACCGACACCGACACCGACACTGATACAGACACAGATACGGATACAGACACGGACACAGATACGGACACTGATACTGACACAGATACGGATACAGACACAGATACAGACACGGACAGTGATACAGACACGGATACTGATACAGACACGGATACAGATACGGACACGGATACAGACACTGATACAGATACAGATACAGATACAGATACTGATACGGATACAGACACGGATACGGACACTGACACCGATACTGATACTGATACCGACACAGATACTGATACCGATACTGATACTGATACAGACACGGATACGGACACAGATACTGATACCGATACGGATACAGACACTGATACAGACACGGACACTGATACAGACACGGATACTGATACAGACACGGATACAGACACAGATACGGATACAGACACTGATACTGATACGGACACAGATACTGATACGGACACTGATACAGACACGGATACTGATACAGATACAGACACGGATACGGACACAGACACTGATACCGATACAGACACAGATACTGATACGGACACAGATACCGATACCGACACAGATACTGATACCGATACCGATACGGATACAGACACTGATACAGACACAGATACTGATACGGACACAGATACAGATACTGATACCGACACAGATACTGATACCGATACCGACACAGACACTGATACAGACACAGATACAGATACAGATACAGATACAGATACAGATACAGATACAGATACAGATACTGATACTGATACTGATACCGACACAGACACTGATACAGACACGGACACTGATACAGACACGGATACAGACACTGACACTGACACCGATACAGACACAGATACGGATACGGACACAGATACTGATACTGATACCGACACAGATACTGATACCGATACAGATACCGATACAGATACCGACACTGATACCGACACAGATACGGATACCGACACTGATACCGACACAGATACGGATACAGACACTGATACTGATACGGACACAGATACTGATACAGATACTGATACCGATACGGACACGGACACAGATACAGATACGGATACAGACACTGACACAGACACAGACACAGATACGGATACGGATACTGATACAGACACGGACACGGATACGGACACAGATACTGATACTGACACAGATACTGATACAGACACAGACACTGATACCGACACCGATACTGATACGGACACTGATACGGACACGGACACGGATACTGATACTGACACAGATACGGATACAGACACTGACACTGATACTGATACCGACACTGATACAGACACCGATACAGACACCGATACTGATACCGACACCGACACTGATACAGACACCGATACTGATACAGATACCGATACAGACACTGATACTGATACAGACACGGATACGGATACGGATACGGATACGGACACTGATACAGACACAGATACCGATACAGACACAGATACCGATGATGTCCCCGATGAGTCTGACAGGGAGATAATTGAGATTCCGCCGGAAGATGTTCCTATGGGATTTGTTCCTGACGACTATTCTCCGGATAACCCCACTGATTCTGTAACGTTCGACGATGGAATTATCCCGCTTGGACAGAATCCTAAGATGGGCGTCGAGGCTCCGGTTGGAGCTGGTATTGCCGCTGCTGGTGCAGTCGCCGCTCTTGGAGCTGCTGCGGCTCTCAAGAAGCGTAAGAAGTAATTTTTTATGCCCTCTCCTAGTGGAGAGGGCATTCCCTTTTTAGTGCATAGAAAAAACCGCTGAATCTCCGTTCAGCGGTCTCGTATTTATTCGTTACTTTTTCCAGGTTGCCGGGGTGAATAAAAGCAGCATCGGGAACAACTCCAGTCTGCCGGCCAGCATGTCGAATATCAGCACAATTTTCGACTGCATGGTGAAGAGTCCAAAATTGGACGTAGGTCCAACCAGGTCAAGACCGGGACCTATGTTGTTTATTGTTGCAGTTACGGCTGTGAAACTCGTTATCAGATCGTGATTATCAAACGATATCAGTACCAGGGATATCGCAAATATCATCAGATATGCAACCATATAGACGTTTACCGAACGCACCGTTTCGTGATCAATAATCCTGGAATCCATTTTGATCTTCTTGATCTGACGCGGCTGCACCATCGTCTGGAGCTCCTTCGACATGCCCTTGAACAGAATTATTATTCGCGATACTTTGATACCGCCGCCGGTACTTCCTGCGCAGGCTCCGATGAACATTATTATAACCAGCAGAGCTCGCGACAGTTCCGGCCACTGGTTGAAGTCCACCGTTGAAAAGCCTGTGGTCGAAATCAGCGAAGCTACTGTAAACGCTGAATGCCGCAGCGCTTCCCCAACACTCGAGAACATACCGTGTATATTTATCGTTATGACGGTTATTACAGAGGCTATGATTATCAGGAACGTCCGGAGTTCAAGGTTGAATGCTTCGCGGAGTTTTCCGCACAGAAGCATGTAGTAGCAGTTGAAGTTTATCGCAAACAATATCATGAAAACCGTAATGACTATCTGCAAGTACGGCGAGAAGCTTCCCATGCTGGAATTGTAGAACCCGAATCCGCCGGTTCCCGCTGTTGCAAACGCGGTATTCAGCGCTTCAAATACCGTCATGCCTCCGAAGAGGAGCATTATGAATTCGATAAGCGTCAGCGCGAAGTAAATCGAATAGAGTATCAGCGCGGTGGTCTTAACTCGTGGAACCAGCTTGCTGACGGACGGCCCTGGAGATTCCGCCTTCATAATGTGCATGTTCTGGGCGCCTGACAGCGGTATAAACGCCATTATAAACACCAGTACGCCCATGCCGCCGACCCAGTGAGTGAAGCTCCGCCACATAAGCGACGCATGCGAGAGTTTTTCAACATCTGATAGTATGCTTGCTCCGGTCGTTGTGAATCCGGATACGGTTTCAAAGAGCGCGTCGATGAATGTCGGGATCTCCCGGGTCATCAGGAAGGGGAGCGCTCCGAACGCACTGAGTACTATCCAGCTCAGTGCAACTATAACGCAGCCTTCGCGGGCAAATAGCTGCTTCTTTTTCGGCTTTTTGAATACCAGCAGTCCTCCGATGAGAAAACAAATTCCCATCGCGATAAGGTAGCTTGGCAGCACGGACTCGCCGTAGACTATGGCGGTCAGCATCGGAACCGACAGGAACAGCCCTTCAAATATAAGTATCCATCCGAGGATATAGGAGATCATTCTGTAGTTCATAACGACCTCCGGTTACTTTATTATGTCGGTGATGTTCCGCAGACCTATCTGACGTGAAACGATTATCACCGCGTCGCCTATTTGCAGACTGTCGTGTCCTCGGGGGATCATCACCTTTTTGTCGCGGAGTATCGCGGCTACCAGCACATCGGGCTTCAGGTCGAGCTCCATCAGCGGAACGTCAATCACCGGAGAATCTTCCTTGATGATGAATTCCGCGGCCTCTACCTTGCCCTTTATCACATTGTACAGCGTTTCCATGTTGCTGCCTCGTGAACTGCTCATCGCACGTACATATCTTACGATGGTATCCGATGTAATGCTCTTGGGATTGATTATCGTGTCGAGGTCGAGCTTGCTTATTACGTTGTCGAATCCGATTCGGTTTATCTTGGTCACGCATTTGCAGTCGCAGACGCTTTTCGCGAACAGCGACAGCAGTATGTTTTCCTCGTCGAGGTTGGTCAGCGCTACGAATGCGCCGGTCTGCTCCAGTCCGGATTCAACCAGGATATTCTGGTCGCTCGCGTCGCCGTTGATGACCGCTACTCCGTCGTCGAGCGTGGCACACAGGGTCTCACAGCGTGCGGAATCCTTCTCAATGAGCTTTACGGACATTCCCGAGCGTATGAGCTGCTCGCACAGGTAGTGGCCTATCTCGCCGCCGCCGACTACCATTACGTCCTTTACGGAGTTCATCTTGTATTTTATCTTGCGGAAGAATTCACCCGCCTTGCGGGTAGCCGCCACTATCGAAATGACGTCCTTTTCTTCAAACACGAATTCGCCGTTTGCAATGTGGACTTCGTCGCCGCGCTCAACCGTGCATACCAGCACATCGCAGTGCAGCTTGGTTACTATCTCCTTGACGGCGCAGCCTGCAAGCGGGCTGTTTTCCGGCAGGCGGAATTTCAGAAGCTCCACTCTGCCTCTGCCGAATACGTCGATTTTTATTGCGGAAGGGAACCGCAGCACCCTTGCTATCTCGCTTGCCGCTGCGAATTCCGGGTTTATCACCATTGCAAGACCCAGCTCGTCTTTCAGAAACTGGCTCTCGCTGTAGTATTCGGGGTTCCTTACTCTGGCTATGGTGTGGCAGTTGCCCGCCTTCTTCGCGATGAGGCAGCACAGCAGGTTCAGCTCGTCTGAGCCCGTGACCGCTATCAGCAGGTTGGCAGTGTCTATTCCTGCGTCCCGCTGCACCGAGTGGGTCGCGCCGTTTCCTATAACGCCCATTACGTCGCAGCGGCTGGATACGTCGTTCACCTTTTCGGCTACCTTGTCTATTACCGTTATATCGTTTCCTTCGTCATTGAGCTGCTCTACAAGCGCCTGTCCTACCTTGCCGCAGCCTACGATGATTATGTTCACTGTGTTCTCCTTTTTCAGCGGCTGTCTCCGCTATTCATCTTATATCATTACCTATATAATATACACCTTTTCGCGGGAAAAGTCAATGCTGAAAACTTAAAGTTCGTGGAATATATTGCGAGTTAGCTTTCGTTTCGAGCGCAGATACTTCTCAGGATTGCACTGGTATTTTTGTGATCTTGGAATATCGAGCTGTCTGAACCTTGTTTTTGGTTCTGGGTGTTTTTTTGAAAAGCCCTTGTAAAAATCGCCGATTTATGGTACGATATATTAGCAGAGAGATCAAATCGTAAAGGAGTTATCGTATCATGGAGAAAAAAATACTTGCCACTATTGAGGAAGCGGTACATAACGGCGACACAGCCGGTGCAAATGTCCTGGTTATCAAGGACGGCAAAGAATCGGCATACTGCGGCTACGGAATGCGCGACATCGAAAACCGCCTTCCCATTGAGCGCGACACAATTTTTCGGCTGTATTCCCAGACCAAGCCGATAACCGCTGCTGCCGCAGTGTCGCTCATGGAAAAGGGGAAACTCGACGCGGGCGCCTGGCTTTCGGACTACCTGCCCGAATACGCCGTATCGTATGTGCGGCGCAATGGGGAGCGCGTCCCGGCGCACAAGCATATCACAGTCGGCGACCTGCTGAATATGACCTCCGGTATACCGTATCCCTGCGAGGACAGCGAGGGTGGAAAGCACAGCGGCGCGGTTTTCTGGGAGATTGAGCAGAAGCTGTATTCCGATTCGCCGGTCACAACGGCTGAATTCGCGCGGAAGATGTCTGAGGGAGAGCTTTGCTTTGAGCCTGGCGAAAGGTTCATGTACGGCGCTTCTGCTGACGTCCTAGGCGCGGTGATCGAGAAAGTCAGCGGAATTAGCTTCCGGGACTATCTCATTTCTGAGTTTTTCCAGCCGCTGGGTATGAAGGACACCGACTTCTGGGTGCCTGCGGAAAAGTCCAAGCGGCTGGCTAAGGTGTACGATTATTCCGAAAACGGGCTGTACGAGCTTCGCACGAATCACCTCGGTCTGGCTTACGACCGCGATATTATTCCGTCGTTTCAGTCCGGAGGCGCGGGGCTTTGCTCCACGCTGGACGACTACGCAAAATTTGCCGGAATGCTGATGAACAAAGGCAGCTTTAATGGCAGGCAGGTATTAAAGCCGGAGTCCGTCTGGTTCCTGACCCACGGAGGTCTCAAGCCGAACCAGAAACATCAGCTTGAGGACGGCTGGGGCTGGATGCGCGGCTACACCTACGGCAACCTTATGCGCGTGTGCGACGATGAGAGCATGACTACGCTGTTTGCGACAAGGGGAGAGTACGGCTGGGACGGCTGGCTCGGTACATTCTTCTCAAATGAGCCTGCCCACGGTATCACGCTGCTTTTCGGTACGCAGCAGGCGGGCGTTGGAAGAACCGGCGGCCTCGCCAGACGGATAAAGAATATCGTGATGAGCGAACTTGCATGATTCCTGACAGAATTAGCTTAAAAATCCCTCTCCGGGCTGGAGAGGGATCTTGTTTTATAAGAGTTTCTTGAGATACGCGCCGGTGTAGCTTACCGGGTTTGCCGCGACCTCCTCGGGGGTTCCGGACGCAATGACGGTTCCTCCGCCGCTGCCGCCTTCGGGTCCCATGTCAATGAGGTAATCCGCGGTCTTTATCACGTCGAGGTTGTGCTCGATAACCAGCACGGTGTTTCCGCCGTCGGTCAGCTTCTGGAGTATCTCAATGAGCTTGCGGACGTCAGCAGTGTGAAGTCCCGTGGTCGGCTCGTCAAGAATATATATCGTCTTTCCGGTGGAGCGCTTTGCAAGCTCCGCCGCTAGCTTTATTCGCTGAGCTTCGCCGCCGGAAAGCGTCGTGCTGCTCTGACCTATCTTGATATATCCCAGCCCGACTTCCTCGAGGGTCTTGAGCTTGTTGTATATCTTCGGAATATTCGCGAAGAACTCCACGCCCTCGGAGACGGTCATGTCGAGTACCTCGAAGATGTTCTTTCCCTTGTAGCGGACCTCCAGGGTCTCGCGGTTGTAGCGGTGCCCCTTGCAGACCTCGCAGGGTACGAATACGTCCGGCAGGAAGTGCATTTCTATCTTGATGATTCCGTCGCCTTCGCACGCCTCGCAGCGACCGCCCTTGATGTTGAACGAGAATCTCCCCGGTCCGTAGCCCTTCGCCTTCGCTTCGTTTGTCTGGGAGAACAGGTCGCGGATATCGTTGAACACGCCGGTGTAGGTCGCGGGATTGCTCCGCGGGGTGCGCCCTATCGGCGACTGGTCTATCATTATCACCTTGTCGAGGTATTCGGAGCCGGTCATATCAGTGAACCTGCCCGGGCGGGTGCGTGCTCGGTTCAGCTTTGCAACGAGGTGCTTGTAGATTATCTCGTTGACAAGAGAGCTTTTGCCGCTTCCGGAGACTCCGGTAACGCAGGTGAATATACCGAGCGGCACGTCTACGTTGATATTGCGGAGGTTGTTTTCGGCCGCTCCGATAACGTGCAGCCACTTATCCGACGGCTTACGGCGCTTTTCCGGCACAGGTATCTTCAGCTTTCCGGAAAGGTACTGTCCGGTTATGGAATTCTTGCATTTCAGCAGCCCGCTGACTTCGCCGCTGTAGATGACCTCGCCGCCGTGGACTCCCGCGCCGGGGCCGATGTCGACTATCCAGTCGGCGGCGCGCATGGTGTCCTCGTCGTGCTCGACTACTATCAGCGTGTTTCCGAGGTCGCGCAGCCTTCTCAGCGTTGCTATCAGCTTATCGTTGTCGCGCTGGTGAAGTCCGATGGACGGCTCGTCCAGGATATAAAGCACGCCGGTAAGGGAGCTTCCTATCTGCGTTGCAAGGCGTATGCGCTGGCTCTCGCCGCCGGAGAGGGTCCCTGCTGAACGGGCAAGCGTCAGGTATTCCAGGCCTACGCTCTGGAGGAAGCCCAGGCGGGATTTTATCTCCTTGAGTATCTGCTTGGCTATCATCGCTTCGCGCGGAGTAAGCTCCAGGCCGTTCACGAAGTTCAGCGCTTCGGTGACGGACATGCGGCAGAACTCCATGATATTCCTGCCGCCGACAGTTACCGACAGAGCCGCTTTGTTAAGACGCTCGCCGTGGCACTCCGGGCACTCTACCTCGCTCATGAATTCTTCGATGGTGTCCCGGGAATACTGGCTGTTCGTTTCGGCGTAGCGGCGTTCCAGGTTGGCTGCGATACCTTCGAAATCGGTATAGAACTGACCTCCGCCCTGCTGTTTCGGGCGCTTTATCAGTATCTTCTCGCCGTGGGTACCGTACATTATCTCGTTTATCGCTTCACCGGACAGCTCGGACACTGGCTGATCGACTGAGAATCCGTGCTTTTCGGCGAGGGCGTCGATATACATTGCGGCTATGGTGCCTTCGGCATAATTCCAGCCGGAAGCCTTTATGGCGCCGTTCCTGATGGAAAGTCCGGCGTTTGGCATGATGAGTTCGGGGTCTACCCGAAGTGAGCTACCTATGCCGGTGCATTTCGGGCAGGCTCCGTAGGGGTTGTTGAACGAGAACATTCTCGGGGAAAGATCCTCGATGGATACGCCGTGCTCCGGGCAGGCGTAGCTCTGGGAGAAGTGCAGTTCCTCGCCGTCGATGACGTCGATGTAAACTAACCCGCCGGTGAGGGTGCCGGCTGTTTCGATACTCTCTGTGAGGCGGGATTTTATTCCGTCCTTCATTACAAGGCGGTCCACGACTATCTCGATGGAGTGCTTCTTGTTCTTTTCAAGCGTGATCTTCTCGTTGAGGTCGTATGCGATGCCGTCTGCGCGTACTCTTGAAAATCCGGATTTCCGCGCGGCTTCGAACTCCTTCTGATGTTCGCCCTTGCGTCCGCGGACAACCGGGGCAAGCACCTGAAATTTGGTGCGCTCGGGAAGCTCCAGCACCTTATCGACGATCTCATCGACGGTCTGCTGCTTTATCTCTCTGCCGCAGACAGGGCAGTGCGGAACGCCTATCCGGGCGTACATCAGTCGCAGGTAGTCGTATATCTCGGTGACGGTTCCCACTGTAGAGCGCGGGTTCTTCGAGGTGGTCTTCTGGTCAATGGATATCGCCGGGGAAAGTCCCTCGATACTGTCTACATCGGGCTTTTCCATCTGCCCGAGGAACATTCTCGCGTAGGAGGAAAGGCTCTCCATATACCGCCGCTGACCGTCCGCGAAAATCGTGTCGAACGCCAGAGAACTCTTACCGCTGCCGGAAAGTCCGGTCATTACCACCAGGGAATCCCTCGGGATAGTGAGGTCTATATTTTTCAGGTTGTGCTCGCGGGCGCCCCGGATTATTATTTTATCGTTCTTTGCCATTGTCGCTACTCTTTTGTTCCTTTCTGCTTATTGCAGTTCCTTTATCTTATCGCGCAGAAACGCGGCATGCTCGAAATCAAGCATTTTCGCCGCCTTTTTCATCTCGGCGGTGTACCGCGCTGTCAGCGCCTCGCGCTCGCGCTTCGTGAGCTGCTTCGCCGGCTTTCCGTGCTTCGATGTGCCGTCGGATTTCTTCGTTATCTCGAGCACGTCGCGGATATCCTTGATTATTGTTTTCGGGGTTATTCCGTGCTCGGCGTTGTATCTCTGCTGTATCTCGCGGCGGCGCTGGGTCTCGGTTATCGCGCGCTCCATGGATTCGGTCACGCTGTCGGCGTACATTATTACAACGCCCTCGGCGTTTCGCGCGGCTCTGCCTATTGTCTGCACGAGGGAGGTCTCGCTTCTCAGGAAGCCTTCCTTGTCCGCGTCGAGTATCGCCACGAGGGACACCTCCGGAATATCCAGACCCTCGCGCAGCAGGTTTATTCCGACAAGAACGTCGAATTCCCCGGCGCGCAGGTCGCGGATAAGCTCCATTCGCTCTATCGTGTCGACGTCGTGGTGCATGTAGCGCACCTTGATATCCAGCTTGGTGAAGTAATCTGTGAGATCCTCCGCCATCTTCTTCGTGAGCGTGGTGACGAGCACGCGCTGTTTCTTCGCAACGCGGGTGTTTATCTCGGAGATCAGATCCTCGATCTGACCCTCCGTCGGCTTTACAATTACCTCCGGATCAAGCAGCCCGGTGGGTCTGATGACCTGCTCAACTATCTGGGTGGAATGCTCCTTCTCAAAGTCGCCCGGGGTCGCGGAAACGAACACCGCCTGTCCTACCTTTGAGTAGAACTCGTCGAAATTCATCGGGCGGTTGTCGTACGCGGAGGGCAGGCGGAATCCGTAATCCACCAGGTTCTTCTTGCGGGCGAAGTCGCCGCCGTACATTCCGCGAACCTGCGGGAGCGTAACGTGGCTCTCGTCCACGAACAGCAGGAAATCCTTCGGGAAGTGGTCGATGAGCGTTATCGGCGTGGAGCCGGGGGCGCGTCCTGCGAGTATACGTGAGTAGTTCTCAACGCCCTTGCAGGTGCCTATTTCTCCGAGCATTTCCATGTCGTAGCGGGTGCGCTGTTCGATACGCTGAGCCTCGATGAGCTTGTTGTTTTCCGTGAAGTACTTCACGCGCTCCTCCATCTCGCGGGTTATCTCCTGGAGCGCGTCGTGGAGCCGCTCGTGGCCTACGATGTAATGCGAAGCCGGGAATATCATAACGTGCTTGAGCGTGGATCGCACCTGTCCGGTCAGCGCGTCAAACTCGCTGATACGGTCGATCTCGTCGCCGAAGAACTCCACGCGTACCGCGGTCTCGTTTGTTCCGCCGGCGGGGAATATCTCGAGCGTGTCGCCCTTGGCGCGAAACTTGTTTCGAGTGAACGAAAGCTCGTTGCGCTCATATTGTATTTCGACAAGGCGTTTTATAACGTCCTCGCGGCTTATCTCCTGACCTTCGCGGAGGGACAGCGTATTGCTGCGGTAGTCCTCCGGGCTGCCCAGGGAATATATACACGAAACGGAAGCCACAATGATAACGTCCCGCCGCTCGGCAAGCGCCATGGTCGCGGAGTGCCGCAGGCGGTCTATTTCGTCGTTTATCGCGCTGTCCTTTTCAATGTATGCGTCGGTGGAGGGAATGTACGCCTCCGGTTGGTAGTAGTCGTAATATGACACGAAGTACTCCACGGCGTTGTTCGGGAAGAACTCTCGGAACTCGGAACAGAGCTGCGCCGCGAGCGTCTTATTATGCGCCAGAACCAGCGTCGGACGGTTGCAGTTCGCGATGATGTTCGCCATCGTGAAGGTCTTGCCTGAACCGGTAACGCCGAGCAGGGTCTGCTCCTTGTCGCCGCGGAGTATGCCGTCGGTCAGCTCCTTTATCGCCTGAGGCTGGTCGCCGGTAGGGGAGTAGTTCGAGTGTAATTCAAAATGATCCATAAAAACACCTGCTATTCAAGGTCAGAACCAGATGTCGGGCAGCATTCCCGCAGTTCGCATGGAGTAGCTGTCCTCCTCGTTAACGATGATGTGGTCTATCAGCTCGATGCCTATGCTGTTCAGCGCGGAGGCGGCACGGCGGGTCGACGCTATATCAGCCGACGACGGCAGAAGTACTCCGTGCGGGTGGCTGTGCGTGAGGATTATCTTAGTGCATGAGGTGCGCACCGATTTTATTACGATATCGTGCAGGTCGAGATCCACTGAATTCGGGCTGCCCTGGGATATCTGGGATTCACCGACAAAATTGAGGTTCTGATCAAGGAAGAGCACGTGCGCTTCCTCGGTGGTGCTGTCCTTGAGAAGCTCGTAGCAGAATTTCCGCACGCTTTCGGAGCTGGATAGCTTCATTCCTGCCAGCTGAGTGCGGTTATATTTGCGGGCGAAGTCCTTCATGAAGCTTATCAGCGCCGCCGCGGTTACTCCTACGTTCTTTTCCTCGACTATCTCGTCGTAGCCTGCGTTCAGCACGCCTTCCAGTGAACCGAAGCGGTTGATGAGCTGATGGCTTATGTCGTTTGTGTTCCTGCGGGAATATGCGGTAAAGAGAAAAATCTCCAGTATCTCATGATCCTCGAAGCAGTCTATGCCATGCTCCAGGTACTTTTTCAGCATGCGCTGGCGGTGCCCGGAATGTATGTTTTTTTCCTCAGCCATTTCAGTTCCTCTTTCACATTTTCTTTGCCTGGTGAACGATACACAATACATTATAATGCAAAGTCCGCCTTTTGTCAAGAGTTATTTCTATTGTTCGCTGAAAAACTGAAGAAATACGAAAAGGTCCGCCGGTTAAGGCAGACCCTCTGTAATTTATGCAGTTTATACCGCCGCAGATTCCCGCGCGGCAGCCGCCATGTCCAGAAAATAGCTGTGTACCGATGTGTCCTCGGTGAGCTCCGGGTGGAAAGCTGTGACCAGCATATTCCCCTGACGTGCAGCAACGGCTTTTCCGCCGACTTCCGCGAGTATCTCGGCACCCTGGGTGCTGCTGATGTACGGAGCGCGGATAAACGTCATCGGGACGCTGCCTATCCCCTTGAATACGCCGTTTGCGGCGAAGCTTCCGAGCTGCCTGCCGTAGGCGTTGCGCTTTGCGGTTATGTCCATCACCGCGAGGTGAGGAGCTTCTCCGCCGTCTATCGACTTTGCGAGCAGGATAAGCCCCGCGCATGTCCCGAATACCGGAAGCCCGCCGCTGATAAGCCCGCGCAGCGGCTCCATGAGTCCAAGCTCACGAAGCAGCTTTCCCTGTACGGTGCTCTCGCCGCCGGGGATTATGAGACCGTCCATCGGCTGGCCGATATCCTTGAGCTGGCGTATCTCGAAGCTCTCAGCACCCAGGATGGCGAGCATTTTCTCGTGCTCGATGAATGCGCCCTGCAGCGCTAATACTCCTATTTTCATCATTTGCCGCGCTCCGCCATCAGGAGTGCGATCTCCTGCTCGTTGATGCCTACCATTGCTTCGCCGAGATCCTCGGAAAGCTCTGCGAGCAGCTTCGCGTCGGTGAAGTTGGTTACTGCCTTTACTATCGCCGCAGCGCGCTTCTCCGGATTTCCGGACTTGAATATGCCGGAGCCTACGAATACGCCCTCAGCGCCGAGCTGCATCATCAGCGCAGCGTCCGCCGGCGTCGCAACTCCGCCTGCCGCGAAGTTTACGACCGGCAGCTTCTTGTTGTCGTGTACGTACTTCACAAGCTCAAACGGCACTGCGAGGCTCTTTGCGGTCTCGTACAGCTCGTCCTCTGCCATTGAGCCGATCCTGCGGATCTCGCTCTGCATCATGCGCATGTGGCGTACTGCCTGCACTACGTCACCGGTGCCCGGCTCGCCCTTCGTGCGTATCATGGAGGCACCCTCGTTTATGCGGCGGAGCGCTTCGCCGAGATCTTTAGCTCCGCATACGAACGGAACGTCGAACTTCGTCTTGTCTATGTGGTACTTGTCGTCAGCAGGGGAAAGAACTTCGCTCTCGTCGATGTAGTCGATCTCGATAGCCTGGAGTATCTGAGCTTCTGCAAAATGACCGATTCGGCACTTCGCCATTACAGGTATCGACACTGCTTCCTGAATGCCCTTGATCATCTTCGGGTCGCTCATTCTCGATACGCCTCCGGCTGCGCGGATATCCGCCGGAATGCGCTCCAGCGCCATGACTGCGCAGGCTCCTGCGGCCTCGGCGATACGCGCCTGCTCCGGGGTTGTTACGTCCATTATTACGCCGCCCTTCAGCATCTGGGCGAGATTCTTATTAAGTTCAAGTCTGTCTGACATGGTTGTTGTCTCCTTCTGGTATTGTTGTTCTGAGCGCTCTCTTGTATTTTATTATACCCAGAACTGATTATCTTTCAATGTTCAGAATGGTATTATTTCGTAATACCAGATTGCGCCGATGGGTTTTGTATGTTGTTAATAAGAATATAACATACTATCGTTTGTATTTTTCACAACTTATATAGTATATCACAGTCTTTAAAACAAATCAGCATGTTCAGCCGTCTTTTTTGTTTTGCAGTAAATTGCAGTAACGCAGGGGGTATTATCATATTGCGGGAAGGAACAGGAAAAAAGACTGGAACTTCCGGTAAATAAATATCAAGGAGGAATGTGATTTGGGCTTAAAGGACTGGCTGCTGCGCTCCGGCAGAAACAGCGGTTCGGCTGACATTGCGGGCTGCTACGCCGATATCCAGCGCTGGGAGGACATCTACAACGGCGGCGGCGACTGGCGCTACGCCCGCAGGGGAGGCATTCAGGGCGGCACCAGAAAGCTTGCTTCACTGGGAGCGGCCCGGGCGCTGTGCGGGGAACTCGCCAGGCTGTGTTTCACGGAGGGTACTTCAATGTGCTACTCCGACAGCGATACCGAGAGCTTCGTGAACCGGGTTCTCACTGAGAGCCGGTTTTCCGAGAGATTCCCGGTGTTTCTGGAGAAGGTCTTTGCGCTGGGCGGCGGTGTGATAAAGGTGTACTACGACGACAGTGCGCCGGACGGGGTTCCCGGAGTGAGGGTCGATCTCGTTACCGCGGACTGTTTCCTGCCGACAGCGTGGAACTCCCGTGAAATCACCGGCGGAGCGTTCGCTTCAAGGATAGTTTCCGGCGGGAGGAACTACATTCTCGCTGAATCCCAGGAACTGAGCGGAGATCAGCTCACTATCGAGAATCGGCTGTTCCGCGAGGACGGCGGCAAGGCTGATATGAGCTCCGTGCTTCCCGGGCTGAGCGGTCAGAGCAGCGTTAAGGGACTGACAGCTCCGCTGTTCGTTTACCTCAGCGCAGGCTCCAGACGGGCTGCAAGCTCCGGCGAATGCCCGCTGCTGGGAAGCTCGGTTTTCGACGGCGCGGAGGATACTCTGAAGAGCATCGACATTGTGTTCGACAGCCTTTCAAGGGAGTTCGTCCTCGGTAAGAAGCGTATTATCGTTCCGGCTTACGCGGTGCGCGGAGAATGGGACGCCGCCGGCAACAAGAAGCACTACTTCGATGTGAACGACGAGGTGTTCCAGGCAATGTCAACGTCTGACGCCGAGGAACTCAAGATCACCGACAACACCGGGGAACTCAGGGTAACGGAGCATGTGCAGGCGCTCGGGGAGCTTCTCGACCTGCTGTGTATGCAGGCGGGGCTTTCCGAGGGAGCGCTCTCGTTCAAGGACGGCACGATAAAGACCGCCGCCGAGGTAGTCAGCAGAAACAGCCGCACTTACCGTACGCAGGCGTTTTACCGCCGCAGGATCGGCGACGCGCTCAGCAGAATGACGGAGCTTATCTGCCGGCTTGGCAAGATGGCGGGAGAGCTTCCCGACAACGTATGCGAGAGCGCTTCCGCGATATTCGCGGACGGTGCTGCAGAGGACGACGGCACAAGAACTGACAGGGCTGTGAAGCTATACAGTGCAGGACTTATTTCCAAGGCGCGTGCGCTTTCACAGATCTACGGAATATCGCTTGAGGAGGCTCAGGCGATGGAAAGGAAGGACAACGATGGATAATGAGATCACTGTTCAGGAGGAGCTTGAAAGCGCAGCGGCTGAGATTCCCGCAGACGCTGTAGAGGAGCCTGAGACTGAGGCGGCTCCCGGTGAGGGCTCCCAGGCTGAGGAGCTTCAGCAGCTTCGCGCAGAGATAATGGAACTCAGGCTGAAACTTGCGCTGCTGACGGGCGGCGCGGCTCCGGAGAGGCTCTGCGAGGGAGTTAAGCTTGCGGCGGGTATAATGTCTGCCGACGGCACGGAGCCTGACGACGCTGCGGCGGAGGTCCTGCGCGAGTATCCGCATCTCAGGCTTGTAAGGCGCAGCGTTCCTCAGTTCTCGGCGGAGAGCAGGGGAGCCAGTGATGGATTCGCGGCTATCAGAAGCATTTTCGCGCGAAAATGACGGCCGCTGATTAAATTCGAGCGGGTTCGACAGCGCGTATCAAGCGGTCGTATCACTGCTCATTACATCAAGGAAATGCCGCAGCCGACGGAAAGCAGCGGGCTTACCGCAGAACACAGCCGGACAGGCGCGGTCAACTGAACACAACAGCTTTGCGGTGCGGAAGGTCACGGACTTACCGGAATTCAGAGCCGCAGGACGCAGGCTGGATCAAAACGCGGCATAATGCCGAGGGCGGGTGGCGGGTTCACATATAATTTCAATCAGTTCTCCGGGGAAGGCTGCGCGGCGCAACTGAGGCGGTCAGCCGGGAAATTTACGGCGCGGCAGCGGGCTGGCTCCGCCGGGGACGGATCAACTACTGTTTTAGGAGGGTTTACTATTATGGCAAACACAATTACTTATGCAAAGGTTTTTCAGAAGGAGCTTGACAAGCAGGTACTGGAGGGTTCTACTTCCGGCTGGATGGAGGAAAACGCCTCCCAGGTCATCTACAACGGCGGCAACGAGATCAAGATGCCCAAGATGTCTCTCCAGGGACTGGGCAGCTACGACCGCGACGCGGGTTACTCCGGCGGCGCTGTTACATATTCCTACGAGACTTTCGCGCTCACACAGGACAGAGGCAGACGTTTCCGTATCGACGCTATCGACGTTGATGAGAGCGGCTTTGGACTGGCGGCGGCAAATGTTGCGGCTGAGTTCCAGCGCACTCAGGTGATTCCCGAGATCGACGCTTACCGCTACTCCAAGCTGGCGGCCGCCGCTGAAATCAAGGATACCTACACTCCGGACAAGGCTACCGTGATGTCCTCTCTGCTGGCACAGCTCGGTGAGGTCCGCGATATTACCGGCGACGAGGGCGACGTCGTTATCGTAATGAGCCGTCCTGTTTACGATAAGCTCATGCTTTCCGGGGAGATCTCCTACGCTGTGGAATCTACTCAGTTCAAGCAGGGCGAACTTGAGTTCACCGTTAAGTCTATCAACGGCGTTCCTGTGATCCCGGTGCCTTCGGCTCGCATGAAGTCTGAGTATGACTTCAAGACTGACTCTGCTGGTGGATTCGCTGCGAAGAGTTCTGCTAAGGATATTAATTGGATCATCTGAACTATCACTATCCCAAATCAACAATTCCTAAACCTTACAAACCGCATAACAGAGCCAATTAAAAAAACGAGGAAAAATGAAAAACGAGCCAAAAAGCCCGAAAATGTGGGCAAGTGTGGGCAAAATTGTGGGCAAGAAATGCACTGGTTAAGCAGGAAAATTAAATGCAAATCCGAGGAATATTTCGTCCTCGGATTTGCTGTTTTATTCTTTCCTATCATGAAAGTTGTCAAGCAGGAATGCACCGTTCACCCTAAAAAACTCGAAATTAACGAGTACATAGTTTATGAGATTAACTAAATTACATTTAGCAATGAAGTTTACATTGATGAATGCTAGTTAAATTGAAGGTACTACTTGAATTTACCTTATGTAGCTAATAGAACATCATAGTAATAATTTAACTTAGCTTCACAAATCGAAATTACTTGCTGTTTGTCTTGTACAGTAAGAGATTCCCAAAGGGTCGGATTTATTACTACTTCGTCCCGGTATTCGACATATTCTACTATGTTCATTTGGGCAAAGCAATCCAATGGGTATCGCAGAATTTCTTTTTTGGCTTCCTCGTCCGTGTAATTAGAACGAGTAAAGATACTATCGTCATTTTCAACAAACTGATTGTTATTTTTACGAGAAGAATAGAAATCTCTGAACGATGATACAACCTCTTTCATTGATAATTTACCTGTGTCAGACGATTTTTCTATAACAGTTTTCAGAAGAAGTGGTTTGTAGGAGCGCTGCATATCCATCTGTTCAATCCTTTCCATGAAGACTTCTTTTATATTGTCTGGTGTTATTACCGTCCATTTGAACTGGTTGACATACTTATCGAATGTTTCCTGAGTGAAATAAGGTCTGGGTGTAGAGCTATCTTCTGTTAACCACCGGTCAGGGACTATCTTTTGTTCCTTGATGTATTTGTCAAATGTTTTCCTTTGTATGTTGATTCTTCTGATAAAATCTTCTTTAGAAATCAACAAAGTAGAATCATCTTCAAGGTCATCACTGTAGTTTACCTTTGATAATGCTTTCATGAGTGAAATCGGATCTTTAAAAGCTTCTTCCGGTATATCTTTTATTGATTCCGTTAAATAGTTTGGCCAAATTAGTAAAAATAACTCACAGATTTTATCAGCTCTGTTATATATTTGCTGCTCATTCCAAACAGGGTTCTGATTATAGGAGTCAACAATACTGCTGGTAAGTTTTAGAGATGAGTAGTTTTTATATCCATGAGCATCGCATACTTTTGTTGCAAAGGACTTATTATTTGTTGAGGCATTCAGCTTTTGAGTGAGCAAAATCATATTGCCGATACAGTTAATTGCTTCCTTCCGGCACTGTATTTTATCTTTGTCACCTACTTTTTTTCCGAACTTGTCAACCACATCAACATCAGACCAGTACTTTTCCCATTTTGTTGGCATGATATGTTCAAGAGTAAGGTTGCTTAAAAGTGATGAATCTTCTAAAAATGTGTCCTCATTTCTCATGAATAGTTCAATGACGTAGAGTAGGGTTTTTGCGTTTTCAGTATTGATTTTTTGCTGTAAATAAATTTTAATGTCATCATCGCATATTTTGCTGTCTGCTTTAGACAATTCCGGTATAATAACGCTATTAAGTTCTTGACCTGGTTCAGCACGCAGAAGTGCATTGCATTTGTCAACATAGTCCTGAGTGCCTTTTCCGGAGATACGCCTTCTTACGATAAAGGATTCAAGAATTTTAAAATCACGCTCTAGCGACGATGAATTGAGATTTGCATTGACGTCTTTTATCCGCTTTAATATATATGGATAAAACATCTGAACACCGAACTTTTCAAGAATGAATAAAAACAGCTTGGTCCGTTCGGAATACTTAAAACGCGGTGGATCATTGGTGTTTTTAACTTGTTCCTGTAAATCCAAGATACACTTCTTGAATATAATTGCATAATCGGATATGTCAGAAACCAACCCTTTAAGTTCTTCGGGCGAGAGACCCTCGGTGTTTTGGGAGAAGGTCTTGTCTAAGCTCTTGAAAATGTTGTCGTCTTTACCCCATTTGATAGTTGCAACACAGTAAAGCAAAAATTCAAGATTAGTTCGTTCAACATTACCGAAAATTCGGGTTGAATCCCAAAGTCTGCGGTCAGTATCGTTATAAAATATATCGTTCCAGTTTTTCTGGTACAGCTCAATTACCTCATCGTTCGAATATGATTTCAGCAATTTCTCAAACAGGTTATTTTTAATTATATCTGCGGAGGTAAGCCTGATTCCTGCTCTATTAATGGTGTCGAAAATACGCTGTTCTTCATCGTCGCTGTTTTCCAATTCTATAAGCACTATTACTTTTTTTGTATTGTCAAAAATAGAGTTGAACAAATGATTGATTTCATCTACACTCTTCCCATTAAGGTACTCGCGGTAGTATTTATAGCATTTAAGAATGTTGTTTGAATTTTCACCAATATTAGATAAGTTAATTGCAGGTTCATCTATGATGGTGGATTTCACAACAGATGAATAGGATTCCTTATCATAGTATGAGTGTGTGATTTTAGGCTTTCTCTCATTCAAACTGTCAGAGGCATTCTTGTTATAGAAGAGGTAGGCTATAATAGAAGTGAATATTCCATTATCAGGAGTCTTTTTTTCTTCGGGAAGGCTGTCATAAAGTGCTTTTGCAAGTATAGTGATTGTGGTAAGGCGCTGTTGCCCGTCTATAATCTCGAAATTTCCCCAGCCTTTATCTTTGAGAATAATTGAACCCAAAAATGGCACAGTATCTGTATTCTGAAAACTTTGCAACAATTCTTGCCAGTTTTCTTCTTTCCAGACATAGTGACGCTGAAAGAAAGGAACTGCAAGTTCTTTAGATTCTCCGAGAAAAGTGATAGGAACGCCATTAGCTTTCATTGTGATTCTCCTTTTGTTAATAGTATTCTGCCTCTGGTATATAAACCCATTTTATCACAACACGCATGATTTGTCAATACTTAGAGGAAAAACTTGAAAAAAGACACATTTTTCAAGTTTCTACTTTACAAAATAAAAGAAAGATGATATAATATATTATGTATGAATATAAATTCTCGTAAATTATTGACATATATTTCTTGACCGCCGGGTCTATATTGAAGTAATCGGAGATTGCAATCACTATGCTTATAAAGAAACATGGCTCTTTTTACCTAAGAAATGGCTGGCCTACCAAATGTATCAACGCTGTATCACATGAACCGTATATTTTTTCGCCCAGTGCAGAACATGAAGCTGTTGATGAATTGGGTGTTGGCCGTGTTATGGTCAAGGCAATGAGATATTGGATGAACGTCTTAGGTTTATCCAGTGAAACTCATAACGCAAGAGGTGTAAATACCCAATTGACAGATTTAGCGCAGCTAATAGTTGAAAATGACATCTATTGTCAGAAGATTGGGACCTTATGGGTGCTTCACAGAAACCTTGCGACAAATATCGACAATGCAACAGCCTGGTACTGGGGATTTAACGAGTATAATGAGCCAAAGTTCTCGAAGGAATCTTTTTCTGACGGGCTTGAAGCATTTTTGATGTCACATGGCAATTCTTATGCCAGAAAAGCTGTCGAGCAGGAGTTTGACTGCTTCAAAAATACATATCTGAGCAATAAAGAGTTTGAGATCTCCAGAATACTTGATGAGGATACAGTAGCGTTTTTTGCCCCATTACAACTAATAAAACTATCTGGGAAAAACGAGTACGAGAAGAATCCTACGCATTATTCCGCCATACCCGTTGAGGTACTGCTATACTGCATTATAATGGATAACTCTAAATTTCTGGAAGCTAATAATCAGCTTTCGTTTGACACTATCCGCTACAGCACAAATCAAGTAGGCTGCTATTTCAATCTAAGCGATTCCTCACTTATGATGCTTTTGCAGATAGCCGAAAATCGTGGTTATATTAAACTGTTCAACAATTTTGGCAGCAGGTACATTGAATTATTAGACAGAGATGCTTTAGGATACTTGCGAAAGTATTATGAACAGTAAAGGAGTACCCTAAATTATGTATGATAAATTAGTGCTGATACAAGAGCAGTTCAACTATTCTGCCAACGTTCAGCTTGATATGGATAACAGCGAAAAGCTGCTTCACTATATACCGAATGATACATCAGTTAAGCTTCTGAAAGACTATTTTGTTGATATTGTAAAAGACTCTCCTGATAGCCATTCGCACATGATCTATGGCTCCTACGGAACCGGAAAATCTCATTTTCTGACTGTGCTTAGCATGCTTTTAAGCAAACAGTTTGTGAGCGACATTGCATTCAAGACTTTCATAGACCGACTCAGGACAAAGGATCGTCTTCTTATGAATGACATAAAGTCCTTTGAAAAAGACAATCGCAAGAAGCCTTTTCTTGTAGTTCCGATAGTGTTTGACTTCCCTGATTTCAACAGGTGTCTATTTTTCTCTTTGCAGAAAGTCCTTCTTAAGCAAGGAATAAATATTGTTTTTAAGACATTCTACCATCAGGCAGTTGATGTCATGAAAAATTGGATGAACAATCCGTCCTCTGCTGATAGACTTGCAAGTGCTTGTGCCAACAACAGGACAACGGCTGATAAGCTGTTAGAATCTCTGAATAGAATGGACACAAAAGCAGAAAAGAAATTCCTTAAAGTCTTTTCTGAAGTGACTTATGGCGTTAAGTTTGTTTGCGAGGTAGCAAGTATTGTTGATGTCATTGACCAGGTCAATGAAGTGACTCAGAATAGGTATGCCGGCATTGTTTTCATTTTCGATGAATTCGGCAGATACATGGAAGACAACCTAAAAAGCATAAAGGTTAGCCAGATACAGCAGTTATCCGAATACTGCGATCATGGTGATGGGAACAATCATATCATTCTGGTATCTCATAAGGAGATTTCTCAATACACCAAAGAACACGGGCAGAAGTTGGCTGAAGAATGGAAAAAAGTAGAGAGAAGATTCAGACCGTTCACAATGAACTCTGAAAAGGATCAGTCGCTGTTCTTTGCTGAGAATGTACTTTATAAAAACGCTGATGTATGGAATCAATTTAGCAGGCGCTTCAGCAAAGAGCTTGAAAATGTCTATACACAGGCTATGGAATTTAATGCTTATAATGTGAAAATCGACAAGGGAAACAATCCATACGCGGCTTGTTTCCCTTTACACCCGATTTCTCTTTTTGCATTGGATAAGCTGTCAAAAAAAGTGGCACAGAATGAGAGAACTTTCTTTACCTTCTTGTCTAGCAAGGAAGCAAACACATTATACAGCTTTTTGACAACTACCCCACTTGAGGAGTTTCATATCGTTGGCTTAGACTATATCTACGATTACTTTGAGTCTAGTATTAAATCAATGCAGAGCGACTCTTCGTATGAGTGGTTCAGAAAGCTCCAGATAGCCGTCAATAAACTCCCTCAGGGAACCGCCGACGATTCCTTTGAGGTCAAGATATTAAAGGCGATAGCTGTTGTTGGAATTGTCGGCACTGCAAATGTGCTTCCTGCGACCCGTGAGGTTTTCCACTGCGCTATTGACGGTGATAATGCTGAAATAGATGAGGCTGTTTCAAACCTTATCGAACGCAGACTTGTTAAGTTCTCAGGTATCACGGGAACGTTTGATTTCTACAATTCCAGTACGATAAACATTGATGAACTTGTTGACGAAAACCTAAATGCGGCAAACGATGAAGCAATAGTTAAGGTGTTGAACGATGATTTTGTTGATTTCGTGGTTTATCCCTATGATTACAACGATGAATACAAAATCACCCGTGTTTTTGCTCCTGTGTTCTATTCTGCGGCTTTGCCCGAGATAATGCTTACATCAAGAATAAACAGGCTTGAATGCGATGGAACGCTTGTCATGACGCTTGCAAACGATGAGCACATGAATAATATTGCAGAACTTTCTGCAAATATGAACAGAACTATTTTCTATGTAAACACAAACACATCAGAGCTTATAGAGGCTGTTCGCAGATATATTGCGCTTAAGTATATTGATACGGTAAAGAGCAAGTACACCGCAAAAGACCCTGCTTTTGAGCAGGAATTGGATTATTGTCTTAACGAACAGTCCGCTCTTGTTAAAAAGCACATAGAATCGTGGAAGAATTCTGCTGACAATACTACCGTTATTGCAGGCGGACAAATTCATGAATCAGGTTCAATGTCCGATATAAGCGATATAGCCAGCGGGCTTATGAGAAACGTATACCCTGATACGCTTATCGTCAACAACGAACTTGTAAACAAAAATACGCTTACCGGTACAATGACTTCTTCAAGGAGAAATGCGGTTGAGGCAATCTTGAATGACAAAGATAAACAAGCTTATTTCGGGTTAGCCGACCTGTCACCGGATTATATTTTTGTGCGTTCTGTACTGGCGAAAAATGACCTTTACCATGACAACGACATTCATTACATAAATGCACGGCGTGATAATGAACATCCTCAGGATAAAATAAATGATGTGTTTTCCCGGTTCTGCAATACCGCGAGAGAAGCTTCGGTTGGATTTGATGAACTTGTCAATGTCTTGACTGAGCCACCTTACGGTTTAAGAAAGGGATACTTGCCTTTACTTATTGCATATATGCTCGTTGGCTATAAGACCGAGATGGTGATAAACTCTCATGACGTTGGGCAGGAAATCACCGCAGACCTTTTTGATAAAATAGTAGCACGCCCTGCTGACTACACATTTTCTATTGAGCATTTGACTGATGAACAAAAGCTTTTTGCAAACAACATCGAGAAGTTGTTCAATGGGTATTTAGATAGGACAACCTATTCAAAGAGCAGAATGAAAGCACTGTATGATGCGGCGTTCAAGCATTATAAGTCTGTCAGCAAGTTTGCACGCACCACGGAAATGTTTGTTTCTGAGCCGACTATGCGTTACCGAAAGCTGATGGAAAAGAACAACACAAACTACTCAAGGTTTGTGCTGAGAGACCTGAAGTCGCTGACCGGAGATTACGAATCTGCGATAGAAATGCTCCGGACAACTGTTAATGAGCTAGACACAGCAATAGACAGACTTAAGGATAAGATAAACTCTATCATCGCAGGCGCTGTAGGCGCTCCCGAAAACGATTTGATACCATTTCTTCGTAAAAAATATACGTCTGAATGGGAGAAAAAGCGCAAGAAGTCCTTTGATTTCAGCACAAACGCATTCTTGGACATAGTTGCGCAGGTCAATGACGATACTGACCCGGACGATTTCATCAGAGAGGTCACAAAGCGGGTTAGCGGACTGGAATACAGCTTCTGGAGCGACAGCCATGTGGATGATTTTATGATGGCTATACATAAAATCGTGGATACTATAAACAGCTACGATCCTAATGTCGCACGATCCGAAACGGAAACTATGGTGACTATTGCCAATCAAAACGGCAGTAAATCCGTATTGTTTGATAATTCAGAAATGGACAATTTTGCGATAACGGCTAAGAATAAAATGGCGGCGGTCTTTGATAATTTTGGATTGTCGCTATCCCACGATAATAAGGTTCAGATAGTCCTAAGCTTGTTAAACGATCTTATGGAAGGAAAATAAACTATGGCAAAGCTGATTTACTGGTGCACAAAATGCGCTATACCGTTAATTGAACAGAGTGTATGCCCGATTTGCGGCAGCACCGGTAAACAGATTGCCACCAACGGCGTTTGCAATCCGGTTTTTACTCAGGAAAAACGGCTCATGTCTTGTATTCTTGACGAAGATGTCGAAAACGCAAATGTTTGGTATTTAGGCGGCGGCAGGTATCTAGTCGATGGGAAAAAGGTAAGACTTCCGTTCGTTGAGTATTACAAATCAAAAAAGCACCTCGAAGTTGCAGGAAAACTGCGCAGTGATATATCGAATGCTTCTGATATTTACAATCTGGATAAATACTTACAAGCAAATCAAAGCCACCTGAACGACCTAATTTATGACGCTGACGAGTACATTCGTTCGACTATCGCCGAGTGCAATGCGGAGCCGGGTCATAAATATATTCCAACAGTTTCATTCTCCGGAGGAAAGGATTCTACCGTAGTAAGCCAGCTTGTCAGAGATTCTCTGCAAACAGGCAAAGTTATTCATTTCTTTGGAGATACTACGCTTGAGTTCCCTGCAACGCATGAATACGTTGAAAAAACGTTCAGAGGTGAAAATCCGTATACTCCTGTTATACCCAGCGAAACTGACAATGATTTCTTTAAGCTGTGCAAGGTCTTTGGACCTCCGAGCCGATATGAGCGCTGGTGCTGTACGATTTTTAAGACCAGCAATCTAAATAACGAGTACTATTCGCTCGACGGAAACAGCTTGACTTTTCTTGGCATAAGAAGAAGCGAATCCAAGGAGCGTGCAAAGTACGAGCAGACACAGCACACCTCAAAGATAGGCTCTCAGGTCAATGCCATGCCGATAATTGACTGGGACGACTGCGATGTATGGCTGTATATTCTGTACAAAGGCATTAGCTTTAACAATGCGTACAAATGGGGATACAAGCGTGTGGGCTGCTGGTGCTGTCCTAACAACTCCGAATGGTCAATGATGCTTACGGAAATATACTATCCCGAGTTATCTCTAAAGTGGAGAAACATGGTCTATGATTTTGCAGTCAAGACCAACAAGGACGACATAGACGATTATATCGACAACTGCCGTTGGAAGAGCAGACGAGGAGCAAGCGGCCTTGAAGCGAGAAATGTAGAAATAGCTGACACACCGTGTAATCTTTCAGACCGTGCAAGGAACATTATAATCAAGCGACCGATAAACCGTGATGTCATTGAGTTCTTTAAGCCTTTTGGAACTCTCGATATATTTGATAAAGAGGACGCAACCTATATAACCGTGACCGAAAGCCAAATCAACAACTATGACGGAAGCGTAAAGTATCCCGCAAAAAAGGTCTGCGAGCTTGTTATAAAATTTGGTACGCCTGTCCTTAAAGTCCTTCCTGTCAAGGGAATCGACATACAAACGCTCATCAACCGCTTAAAATGCCAAATGCGAAAGTATCAGTACTGCATAAGGTGCACTGCCTGCGATTCTGTCTGCCCCTACGGAGCGATAAGCACTATTGGCGGCAGCGGACGCTATGTAGTTGATGAAACCAAGTGCAAGAAGAATATGAATGAATGCTTTAAGTGCATAGCAAAATTCTACAACGGCTGTATCACCTGTCAGGTACTTTCCGGAAAGAAAGAAACTCAGGCTGACGAGAACGTTGAATTATAAAAAGAGGTTTTTCTATTGATTTACTTCGACAATGCGGCTACCTCGCGCACAAAGCCCGAGGTAGTGTACGATGCTTTTAATCACTATATCAGGGATATTGCTGTAAGCCCCGGAAGAGGCAGCTATTCTCTTGGTATCACGGCTTCCCGAATGCTGTATCAAAGCAGGAAAGCTGTTTCGGATTTCTTTGGTTCCTTATCTCCGGAGAATGTTGTGTTCACCAAAAATTCTACGGAAGCTATCAATCTATATTTAAATGGGTGTCTAGAAAAAGGAGACCATGTGCTTATTTCCTGCTATGAGCATAATGCGGTGTTAAGACCTATCCACAGCTTAAAGCAGGCGGGTATTATTGACTACACGATTCTGCCAGAGTATACCCTGTATGACGACGATTGCGATTTAAAGAAATTTGTTAAACCTAATACAAAACTTGCCGCAATAACACTTGCAAGCAACCTAACCGGACAGATTGTGTTTTCCTCGGCACTGGCTGAGAAATTTAAGGCACTTGGGCTGACCGTTTTCGTGGACGCTTCTCAGGGTGCAGGGAAAAAGCTGATTGATATGCGGCGTGATTGCATTGATGTGCTTGCGTTCACCGGTCACAAAGACTTGCTGGGACTGCCCGGAGTCGGCGGACTATGCTCGGTCAACGACCTCAGAATAACCCCGCTTATACAGGGCGGCACCGGAATATACGGCGACAGCTATGTTAATCCGGAGGCATTTCCTGAGGCATATGAGGCAGGAACGCTGAATATGCCGGCAATATGGGCTTTGAAAAATGCAATTGAATACATTAATAAGCATATCTCTGAAATGAACAAGACAGAAAGCGGCCTTACGCAGTACTTGGTGAAGTCTATGACAGCCTTGCCTAATGTTATTGTGTACAACGCTGACAAACCACGGGTGTCTACTCTTGCATTCAATGTTAAGGGTAAAAGTTCAAGTGATGTAGTTGCGCTGCTCGACAAGAATGGAATATGTGTAAGAGGAGGAATACACTGCGCTATACTCGCTCATGAAACTCTTGGCACGGTAAAATCAGGGGCAGTCCGCGTCAGCATGAATTCTTATAATACCAAAGATGAGATAGACGCTTTTATAAAAGTCATTGGGGGAATAAACTAATGCACTATGTGTTTTACAAAACCTGCGATGTATTTTCTGCTGAGGAAAAGTTACAAGCAGGAAAAATAGCAACAGAGATAGTACCGACTCCTGTGCAGGACAAAGCGTACTGCGGGGTCTGTGTTTCAATAAGCGATAATGATTGCAATGCTGCGGAATCAATACTTGAAGGATACGAATATAAGAAAGTCTGACCGAGGTGTGATATGAGCTTTGCTGATATTGAAATCAAAAAGTCATACAAGACTAATTCAAGCAACATAGTACAGGATTTTTACCTGCCCGTGCTTTCAGAGGCGGTTTTATACAAACGTGCCGTTGGTTTTTTCACCTCCGGGGCTCTTATCGAGCTGTCCAAAGGCATTTCGGGTTTGATAAAAAAAGACGGAAAAATGCGTTTCATAGTGTCGCCTAAGCTGACCGAGGAGGACATCGAGGCAATTCAGAAAGGCTACGATGACAGAGAAATTGTGACAAAGGCTTTGGATAGGGAGTTCATTGAGCCGCAGGACAGCTCTGATAAAGAGAGGCTAGGCTGGCTGGCTTACCTTATCTCTAACTGTTTCTTGGAAATAAAGGTCGCATTTACCCTTGACTACGGCAGCGGAATGTATCATGAGAAGAAAGGCATAGTATATGACAGCGATGGCAACCGCATTGCCTTTATCGGCTCAATGAATGAAACAGCCAACGCATTTTATAACAACTATGAATCCATAGCGGTCTTTAATTCTCTTGACCATAATGATATAGAAAGAATACAAGATTTCGATAATGATTTTGACAGCCTGTGGGAAAGCCACGAGAAAAAAATTAAGGTCATTGAGTTCCCGAAAGTCATAAAAGACCGATTGCAGGCATACAAAGCACCTGATAGCGAATACATGGCAGACAGACTGGCTGCCCTTGACGAAGAAGAGATTCAGCGATATAATTCCTGCGCCAGCGTTCCAAAAGGAATACCATGTATCCCGCCCGATGTTAAGCTGCATGATTATCAGATAGACGCTATAAATTCTTGGGCGGTAAGAGGCTATCGCGGCATTTTCGATATGGCTACCGGTACAGGTAAAACATATACAGGCCTGGGGGCTGTTACAGCGCTGTATCAGCATACCGAAAGACTTGCAATCATAATCGTTGCGCCTTATCAGCACCTTGTTGACCAGTGGGTCGAGGACATTGAGAAATTCAATATGAGACCTATAATAGGTCATTCCGCCTCTGTCCAAAAGGATTGGAAACGCAGACTGGCTGATGATATTATCGACTTTAACATCGGTGTCATTCCTACGTTTTGCTTTGTGACTACAAATGCAACGTTCTCATCTGATTTCGTTCAGAATCAAATCCACTCGCTTGGCAAGGACACCTTGTTAGTCGTAGACGAAGCGCACAACTTTGGTGCATATAACCTTAGCCGGAAACTGAACGAGAATATACAGTACAGATTAGCGCTGTCGGCTACTCTGGAGCGCCACGGCGATGAGGAAGGAACTCAGGCGCTCTATGATTACTTCGGCGAAAAGTGCATTGAATACGATTTGCAGCGGGCAATCAAGGAAGATAAGCTCACGCCGTATTACTATTACCCCTGCGTAGTCCACCTCACGGAAGAGGAATTAAAGCGGTATCGTGAGTTATCTGCAAAGCTGAAAAAGCAGTGCCATGTTGACAGCTCAGGCAAGGTTACGATGTCCGAGCAAGGCAAGAAAATCGCTATTGAACGTGCAAGGCTTATAGCAGGCGCAGAAAATAAGGTTTACTTGCTGAAAAAGATAATCAGCGAGAAATATCTCAAAGATACGCATATGCTTATTTATTGCGGTGCTGCACGGAATTATAATCCCAGTTTGGATTCTTCCGAAACTGATGAGGAGGGAGAACGCCAGATAGTATCGGTTTCCAAAATGCTCGGTAACGAGCTTGGCATGAAAGTCACCCATTTTACCTCGGCAGAATCGGCGCAGGAGCGCAGCCGAATCAAGACACAATTTGCAAACGCAGACCCGTATCAAGCTATCGTTGCGATAAAGTGCTTGGACGAGGGCGTGAATATCCCCAGCATAAAAACGGCATTTATCCTTGCAAGCAGCACAAATCCAAAAGAATATATCCAAAGGCGCGGTCGAGTATTAAGAAAATATAAGGGCAAAAAGTTCGCTGTGATATATGACTTTGTTACATTGCCTACGGCAATTGATGATGTACAATACGGCAGCGACGGCTCAAATTTTGACTTATCGTTGGTTAAGCGTGAGATGGTGCGAATGAAGGAATTCGGCGAGATAAGCATGAATCCCGCAGACACGGACAAGCTGATTTCGGAATTGTCAGACGCTTATGGTATGGACATTATAGATCTTGACGAAGGAGTGTATGATTATGAATGAACAGGAACAGGCTCTGAATAAGAAGAAACTCAACCTTATCAAAGTCAGGCTTTTGCAAATCGAGCGAGAGAACATCGTTCGCAGCAAGACAGATAAGGAGATCGCTGACGAGATCAGAAAGTATATTGAAAAGGTGGTGGCTAGCAAATGACGATACATAAGCTTACACTTGTCAACTTTAGACAGTTCATCGGCGAGCAGACCGTTTATTTTTCAACGGATAAGGAGAGAAATGTAACCGTATTTGTAGGCGACAACACATCAGGTAAAACCACGTTTATAAACGCTTTTCAGTGGATACTGTATGATAACACCGCATTTACGGATAAGATACTGCTTAACAAAAACGTGGCAAACGGAATGTCTGTCGGCGAGAGGCAGAGCGTCTGCGGAACACTGGTCATTGAGCATGATGGCATGACTTATGAGATTTCAAGAAAAACCGACTACGTTTGCTCTTCTGCTAAATATACTGATGCAAGCGGTCAGGAGCAGGACGCAGTAGTAAAGTTCGACAAGAGCGGCAAGACTATCTCATACTTGCAGAGTGATGGACAGACTAAGACTAAAATTGAATCACAGTTTGAAGAAAATATTGAAAGAATTCTGCCTAAGGACCTTTCGGAGTATTTCTTCTTCGGCGGTGAGAAAATAGGCGCTATCGCAAGCAAAACAAGTATTAAAAAGTCTGTCACCGGATTGATGGGCTTAAATGTTCTGGATAATGCTATGAAGCATTTAAAACTCGTCAGAAAAGCATTTGACAGCAAGCTTGATTATTCCGGAGATTCCAAGGCACTGGACTACCAGAGCAGAATTACAGGCGCTGAAGCCGAGATAAAAGCTTGTGAGGAACGAATAAAAGAGATAAACGACCAGGTTAGCTTTTATACTACCGAAAGGGATAAATATACCGCACAGCTGAAAGCTTACGAGGAAACCGCAAAGCTGCAAAAAGAGCGTGAAACTCTCATTAAAATAATCGAGGGATTAAAGTCGGAACTTGCCCAGTCAAAAGCTAAAGTTGTGAAGACATTCAGCAACGGCGGATTTGCGTTCTTCAGCAGAAGCCTGTTAAATGAAGCACTGACCGTTCTGCAAAACACAAGTGATGATACAGAGTGCGTTCCCGGAATGGAGGGCGACGCAATAGATTACCTGTTAAAGCGCGGAAAATGTATATGCGGCACTGCAATTTCCCCCGGGTCACTGGCTGAGCAGCTCCTTAAACAGGAGAAGAAAAAGCTGCCTCCGGAATCTATCGGCACAGTTGTTAAGCGTTATAAGGACGACGCACGGGAGTTCCTAAATACCTCTGAGCAGTATTGGCAGCAGGTCGATGACGCGTTCATAGCGTATCGAAAAGTGCGCAGGGAGCTTGAATTCCGTGAGGAAGAACTCAATAAAATTTCCAAGCAGCTTATGGGAGCTAAGGATTCGTCAGCAATTGAACGCAAACGTGCTGATGCTGTCAGAAAGATCCGTGAACTGGAATTGGATAGGGACAAGCAAAATAATGCAATCGGCGCAGCTAAGCAGACAATTAAAAACAGCGAAGCATCTATGAGCCGTCATCTTGCACAGAATGCCAACAATGCTAAATATCAGGAACTGCTTAAGTACACGGATTCGATCTACACTTGGATAGAGGAAACCTACAAGAAGCGTGAAGTAATCGTAAAGACTCAGCTTGAGGACAAGGTCAACGAAAACTTCAGCCGTATGTATCACGGTACCAGAAACATAATGATAGACGACAGTTATCGTGTAAAGTATTACGATGTAACTACTGAAGAATCCGAAGGCTTAAAGGCGGTAAAGAGCTTCGCGTTCGTATGTGGTCTGGTTGACCTTGCAAAGCAGGTCATTTCTTCCGGCGATTCCGACGATGATGAAGCAGACAAGGAATTTAAGCCGATGTATTTCCCACTTGTAATGGACGCTCCGTTCTCCAATATGGATACTTCGCACATACGAAATGTATCAGATATTCTTCCTCAGTCGGCTAACCAGGTCATCATAGCCGTAATGAAGAAGGACTGGGAGCCTGCAGCGGATATAATGTCCAAGTATGTTGGAATGTCATATTCTATCCAGAAGAACAGAGATACGAATGGCAAGGAAATTGATACCATGTCTTCTTTTGTAAAGGACGGTGAGTAAGTATGTTTGACAGCGATATGTCTATAACGGGCAAGTATGCGACTTATTGGAAGGCTCTTTGCAAGACACCCGGAAATGCGGTCGAAACATCAACAAACTTTAAGATATTCGACAGCTATATCAGTGCATACATGGTTGCCCCCATATTGGGACTCATGAATCATAAAAAGGGCGTTATAACTGACGCTGATAAGGAAATCAAGGATAGCGCAGGCATGATGGCTGAGGTTCAGATCAAATATCAGAAGCGCCTAAAGTACATATATCAGCTTATTATCCTTACCGACGATACACTTAACATATCTGATCAGGAAAGGGTCATGTGGGCGTTCAATCCATCGGAAGATGACGTTAAAAGAGGAATGAAACTTTATACCGACTACTTCTTCGGAGGATTGGATATCCTTTATGAGAGATTTGTAAAGGGCTGTACGACAGACGATGATTTCCTGACTATGATCCATCAGTTCGTTAAGGAAACGGATGATGAGTATAAAATGACAGAAGCAGATATTGATTTGGAAAAAATGCTGAAATAAAATCAAATCTGTTTCAATTAACACCCACTTTCTTTGGCGTAATATGCTATAATAAAATAAGGGGGGATTACTATGTTGTTTTTCGATAGCATAAGCGAAATACTTGATGATATTATTCAATCAAAAATGGATATATCAGCTTGTAGATCCCTCTTTGATTCTTTGCTTCCTTATGGGTATCATTCGTCTGATACAGGCTGTTATGATTTAAGGAAAGAAATTATCATAAACAGTGACGCAAACTATCACATTACGGCTTATGATCTTCCGTACATTGACGCTTGCGAGAAACTGGTGAAGTTTTTTTCAAACGATTCGGATGCGTATCCGGTTTTGTTTGCAATGGTAGAAAGCGCTGAAAACAGGCTGGATTATTATGCTTGCTCGCTTATTAAGATTTTCTCCTGCGCTTATGAAAATCCCGCTTTGGTGATTTTTGTATCAGATGAGCGTGTCGCTTTTGGAACTGTGCGCTCCGAAGCACAGATAGAGGATAATTTTTGTCTAAGCGACTGGTTTTTGCCTTCTGATTTCGATACAAAAATAACTTTTGTTGAGGACGCATATGCGCTGAGCGAGGTCGCCGGCTGGATAAAGGAGAATTCTCAGCTTGAGAAAAGCAAACGTGGTTATAAGAGGAAGGAAATCAAAGCTGATAAATTGAAATCTTGGAATTATAACTGCTATGATTTTAATTTAGATTATATCTATGCTATGTATGAAATTGAGGAAATCACAGGGGTTTCAACTTTGCGGCAGAGGAACGAGTATTATATGTCATACGATGAGAATAACAGAGACAACCGCCCAGATGTGACTGATGAAGCTGAATGTGGCTCAACGGAATATACATTTGATGATATTGCGTCTGAAATCTCGTATGTTGGAAATACAACACATTTTGACGAACTGGACGAGTATTCTGATGATTTGGAAAGTTCGGAAATAAACGGGACTACTATGGCTGAATCTGATTATTCTGACGACTTTGACCTGCTCAACTATGATGAAGACATTCCGGAAGATGTCCTGAACGACCCTGAGAAACTGCTAAAATACTTAAGCAGCAATAAGAGCGGCTTCGTTTCAAAGGACGAAAGGAATTCGTCCCAAAGCGTGAAGGATGTTGAAGCGCAGCAAATAACACTTGACAGCATGGAAGAAAATGAGCCGGTTAATATACAGGAGAGTAAACCTGTATCTTACGATATTGGCATTCCTCAACCTGCCGGCATTGCCACAGTTGATAAAAAACCGCACATTGATGTTAGTAATGTTGAACCCATTGATTGCAGTTGGATTGAAGAACCTTCGGTTATAGATACGCATAAAACCGATTCTTCTGATGAGTTGTCGGGCGAAAAGCCTCTTGCCGATGTCGTTCAAGATCTTGAAACTCTTGTTGGAGATTTGTTTGAAGGCGCGTCTTTAGCTAATGAAGTTTCGGTGGAAGAAACCACTGAAAATGATGTGTCAGAAGAAAAACCGCTTTCCGATGTTGTTCAGGATCTTGAAACTGCCATCAATGGCTTGTTTGATGATGAGCAAGAAGCTGAACCTGTGGTCAACTATGATGACAATAGAGAAACCTCTATTGGAGAAGCACATGAGCCTGAAACACTTGCAAGCGATATGCCCGAAGAAGATCCAGTTGTTAGCGAAATGAAGGAATCTGAAACCTCTGCAAGCGATGTGTCTGAAGAACCAGTTGTTGGTGAAGTGCAGGAGTGCGAAGAACTAGGAAATGATAGTTCCGAAGAAGAACCGGCTGTTGACGATGTGCAAGAGCTTGAAACAATCCCAGGTAATATCACTGAGAAAGAATCAGAAACTGACGAAACACTGGAACACGAAGCACTTACAGTTGATGGAACCGAAGAACTTGCGACCGTCAAAGAACAAGAACCGGAAATACTTGAGGGAGATGTGTCCGGGGAATCCTCAATTGCCGATGAAATTCAGAATTCTGAAACTGCTGATAACATTATAACCAAGAAAAAAATTTCCCCCGAAATTTCCGGCATGATTTCTCATTTCGAATTGATTTCTATGGTGAATGTTCACTCTGAAACGGTGTTTAGATATATTCGTGACAAAAAGATAATTCCCGATAGGGTAATTAAAAGAGGCTCACGTTCAGTTTATTACTTTACACCTGAGAATGTTAAAGAACTCATCAGCAAATGCGATTGGCATATTATTTCTGAATCCAATAAGAGAAGGGTATTCCTTCAAATGATTGACAGAATGACGATGAGTTTTTCATACAAGCCTGTGTTTATAAAAGCAATCTTTGCCACTGCTAAAAATGGGAAATCTTCTATGTCAAGGATTGTTGCGTATTTCCGCAATTTTTATGAGGCAAGGCGCAAATCGGGCCTTTTTGTCGAGAAACCCAGCAGCATTTTTGCATGTTCCGGATATACGGATAAAGATGTTAAAAAACTGATTCTGGTTTACCCATATAAGAGATTTGCCGAGATGCAGATTTTCACATATTCTAAGTTATTCGGAACTGTTTCTATGGATCCCAATGTGTGGAGTTCATTACATTCTTCTGAAATTGACGAAATATGTCAAATGTGCGATGAGCATATTGATACGTATTATTCAAGATTTAAATAACAAAATCCGCAGCCACCTACCGGCTGCGGATTTCTATTATTCTTCGGCAGCGGGCTTCACCGCGCCGCCGGCAATGATCTGAACGGTCTTTCCTTCTGCGATAAGTTGGTCCTCAGCCGAGGCATTCCCGAGTCGTTGGCTTTTAGTGCCTTTGTTGTGTTCGAGAAGCTTGTGTTTCTGCCCCCGATAAGCTTGCCATAATATTCCTCTCATTAATAGGATTGCACTATATCGGAGGGAATGCACCAAGCTGATCAACACAGTCTTGTCGAACTGTTCGATGAAATTTATCGAAAACAGCGGTGAAAAACCCTTATCAGCAAATATTGTCGAATAAGAAAAGCGTCGTCACATTGAACGGCGGCTTTATATTATTCCTTCGAATAAATCACCGTCATATCCCGAGAATACTGCATCAACCTTTCCCGACCCGTTTCGTCGAGGCGATAGAAATTCCGCAGCAGGGACACGTCAGCGTCTTTAAGCTCCAGATTGAAATCCTTGATCTCCTGAAGTTCCTCGTATGGAATAGGCAGCTCGATGGGAGCGACGCCGAAAGCCTCGGCAATGCAGCTGAGTTCAGCTGCAGTAGGACAGTAGCCCTGCTCCAGCTTCCTGCGGAGTTCACTGACAGGACACAGACCTGCCAGCTTTGATGAATCATATTTGCGCTGCTCAAACCATTTTGCAAGGAAGCGTCCGGTTTTCCTGGTGAGGTCGTATTTCAGCGCAAATTCCGCGTCAATCCCGAAATACTCTGCCGCCAGACGAATATCATTTACAAGCAGATTTCCGTCCCGGTTAAGGCTGTCAAGGAACTGCGGCGAAGTCCCTGCGTTATCCAGTGCAACTTTCAGCGTTTCAAGTTTCTCTATGGCAAAGTAAACGAAATTCTGACGCAGACGCAGGCGCTCGTTAAGTTCAAGATAAATAGTATCGTTTTCGCCGCTGTTTTCGTAGCGTTCAGCAGCGCTCTCAATCGGCTGAACTATCGTGTTTGGCTCTGTGACAGGCTTTCCAGACAGCTTTCCTGCACTTTCAAGAACGGATTGGGGGGTAATATCAATAAGCTGGCAGCATTTCAGCGCGTCCGCATAAAGAAAAGGCCACTCGCCGTTTTCTCTTATGGTGTATAAGTTCTCGGAAAGTCCGATGTGTTTTCCCATTTCTTCTGCGGAAATCCCGGCTTTCTCGCGGTAAGGCTTGAACAGCGGCCCGAAATCAAAAACCGGGTCAAAGCCCTCCACGCAGGAGATATTCCACTTGTAAATCTCGGCAAGACCTTCCTGACGGTAGCGCGTCGAGCCTACCAGCCAGTCTATTGTCACGCCGAAAAGACCTGCGATTTGCGGCAGGTACTTCATGTATGACTTGGATTTTCCGTTTTTCCATGTGCTGAAAATGCTCTTGTCTACTCCGAGATAATCGGTCAGAATCTGCTGATTATAGTTTTTTTCGTTCATAAGCAGAACGATTCTGTCTAAAGTGTCTAATGAGCCCATTAGTATCCTCCGAGAAGTTGTACATATATCACAAAAAGCAAAATGCCTATTGACTTTTTGCTGTTTTCGATTTATAATGAAAATACAGGTTGAGAAAAGCACAACTATTCTGAAAATGAAAAGTTGTGAACAATTGCAACAAATTGTTGCAAAATGCAACATCTGTCGTTACTTGCCGATATGCACGGAGTTCGCCAAAGGCGAACGTATGTGCAAGGCATTTAAATTTATAATAAACGCTTCTGCGTTTATTATATCACATTTCAACAATAAATTCAAGGAAAAGTTGTGAGAATCTAAACCCGTTTTCGTCAAACTTTGCAGTTTTTTGCAGTCCCCAGGGATATATCATGGACTTACGGAAAAGCACGGTAAACGCCGTGCAGGTTCAGATAAGTGAAAGGAGCGCCAAAATGTCAGAAATCATCAATACCACCACTGAAACCGCAGTACCCGAGCAGAGATCCCTGCCGCACATGGAGAACATCTCGAAAGCGGCGGAGCTGTTCAACATGACGAGGTACGCAGTCCGTGTGCTTGCGGAGGAGGGCAAAATCAAGGCGGTGCGCATAGGCGGGCGAATCTATGTGAACGTAGACAGCATGAGGGATTTCTTCCTCGCCTGCACGCTCTCCCCCGAGGAAGCGAAGCCCGAGCCGGAAATCACGGAGAAGCCCTCGTTCGCAAAGCCTGTTAAGGGAATCCGAAGGGTGGGGTAAGTTTGGCAAGGTATTACTGGCTTAAACTTATGGACAGCTTTTTTGGCGAAACCTACATAAAAGCCATGAGGGCTATGCCAAAGGGCGACAGTATGGTGAACGCTTACCTTGAAATGGCTCTGCACAGCCTTAAAACGGGTGGTGTTATCGAATACAAGGGTTTTATGCCGACCATCACCGAGGAACTTGCTGTTGCAGTGAGCGAGCCTGCTTCACTCATAAAAAAGACGCTGGATACCCTTAATAAATTCGGCGTGGTTGTTATTGGCGAGGATAAAAGCGCGGTGTTTGTCGAGGTAGTAAACAATATCTGCTCTGAAACGCCTGTTGCACAGCGTGTGCGTGATTCAAGGAAAAGAAAGGCACAGCAGGCGTTACAAGGTAACGGTTCGGAAACAGAAAAAGCGTTACAATGTAACGCAGATGTAATGGAAGAACTGCCACATCGTAACACAGAGATAGATATAGAAAAAGAGAAAGAATTAGAGTTAGAGAAAGATACAGACACCCCCTTACCCCCTTTTGGGGGAGCGTGTGACTTCGCGGAAATAATCAATCAGTTCAATTCTATCTGCGTTTCGCTGAATAAAGCCGGAAGCCTGACCGGAACGCGTAAGAAAGCGATACAGTCTGCGGTAAGCGCTGTCGGGCTGGAGAAATTAGTTGAACTTTTCCGTAAAGCGGAGGCTTCGGATTTCCTCACGAAGCGCAATTCCACCGGCTGGAAAGCAGGGTTCGACTGGCTGATGAAGCCGGAGAATTACACCAAAGTTCTGGAGGGCAACTACGACAACCGAAAACCTGCCAAGCCTCCCGAGCCTGCCCAGACCGACTACACGAGCGGCGGGAAATATCAGAACGTTCTCGATATGACCGGAGATATTGACCCTGATGATTACCCGTTCTGAAAGGAGTAATTATGTACGAAAAAGATTACAATGAACCACTGTGGAGTACTGCTGAAGAACTTAACCGCAACGAATGCTTCAACGACCTTGCTTACCGCAGCATGACTTTCGCCCGGGACGACCGTCCGGACCATATTTTGTCGAAAGCGGCTCGCGCTTACGCGGAGAACTTCCAGCCAATCGCCGAACAGCACGGAATTATGTTCTCGGGTAATGTCGGCACGGGAAAGACGTTCTATGCCTGCTGTATCGCGAACGCGGTGATAGACAGGGGCTGTACCGCGTGGGTCACGACCTTACAGCCGCTTGTAAGGGCGCTTTGCAGTTATGAATCCGCAGAGAAAATCCTAAAGAGGATAAGAGATGTTGACCTGCTTGTACTGGACGACCTCGGCTCAACGGCGCTGAATGAGTTCACTACCGACAAGCTGTTCGAGATAGTTGACGAGCGCTACCGCTCCGGAAAGCCGCTTATCGTCACGACTAACCTCAATCCAGACGACGCGTGGAAGTCAAACATCGGTATGCGCAGAATTTTCGACAGGCTGAAAGAGCGCTGCCGAAACGTGGTTATGGACGGGGAATCCCGCAGAAAAGCGTGCTGAAAGAATGTGGCATGATGTCCCATTGTTTAGTGAAAGGAAAAACTATGATTGCTGAAAAGAAAAAAGTATCGAGTTTCGGCTTGGCTGACCTCTCCCCGCTTGGCAGAAAGGCGGTGTACCGAATGTCCGACCTCGACCCGGCTGTATTGCAGTGCATTAACATGAGCGGACTTTACCGCACAATTTGGAACGAAATCGGTGAATACGCCGCCGACCGCCGAATGGAAACTGTTCTCGGTCTGGAACAGCGCACCGAGTTCAGCCGCGACACTTTCGAGCGTGAAAGTCAGCTTGCGGAAATCTATCTCATAGGTCAGCGAGCCGCAGACGAGGCAGTCGAAGCCTGCGTGAAATGGCTTGCCCTGGAATGCCGCGAGCGTGATACTGTTGCCGAACTTGCGGATATTTCGCTCGGGATTATGCTTGGCGAAAACAATGCGACATGATGTCCCATTGCTGCGAAAAAAGCGCACCCGAAGGCGCGCTGCGATGTTCTTTTTCAGCAATCGTACTTTTGGAGATTGTCCCAGTCGATGTCCTCGTCGGATACAAAGCCGCTTTCCTCCGCGTGCTTTATCTGCTCGCGCTCGGCTTCGGTGACTTTGGTGAAATCGCTGTCCCATGCGAGGACGAGGCGCTTTATAAACTCGTATGCAAGTTCCTGCTCGCTTTCGGGGAGCATATCAAGCATGGTTGTGATTTCTTTTGTTACAGGTGACATGATAATTCCTCCTTACTTATAAATATCTCCTCTGGAACCAATGTCAATGCGACATGATGTCCCATTGCTGCGAAAAAGCGCCCCGAAACTCAGAGCGCCTGACCTCTATTCAGTCCGCAGATCCTCGGTGCGGTACTCTTTGTAGCCCTCATAGAAATAGCTGTTGTCGATGCCCTTCATGTACACCTCGCGGTCGGAAATGCGGTCGGTGAGCGCGGATTTCAGCAGATGCTTGATTTCGATGTCGTTCACTGGGCTGCGCTCCATTGCGGAGAGGTAGTCGGACTTGTCGATAAGGCTCCAGTCAACCACGAGTTTAAGTTCGGTTTTGAGGATATGGTCGAGCCAAATCCGCCCGCTGCGCCCGTTTCCCTCGCGGAAAGGGTGGGCAATATTCATCTCAACGTATTTTTCGATTATCTCGTCAAAGGTGGACTGCGGCATTGCGTCAATGCTGTCAAGCGCGGGTTTCAGGTACTGCGCCGAGGCAAAACGGAAAAATCCCTTAGCAATGTTTTCCGTGCGTATCTCCCCGGCAAAGGCGTATATTTCCCCGAACAGAAAACGGTGTATCTCCGCAAGCGTTGCGAATACTCCCGCGGGTTTATCGTCAAGAAAGCGTGTTTCAAACAGCTTCAGCGCCTGTTCCTTGCTGATTTTTTCCTCGGCTTTTTCGAGTTCTGCGGAAGTCGTAATTCCAAGCTTATTCGGCAGACAGCCCATTTTTATCACCACCCATTTTCCTTATTATACACCAAATCAAACGGCTTTGTCAAGCAAAAATGCGCGTGTGAAAGTCAACAATGCGACATGATGTCCCATTGTTTGAGGGCGGTTTTCATGCACTTGTCCGTTTGGCAGGAATAGCGTGGTGAACCACGCTATCTAACACCGCACCGCCAAAGGCGGCGCAAATGATTAAAAGCCGCGATTTTGGTGAGATTATTAACCACCGCATTTTATAACCTAATAATGAAAACCGCCGTTTGATGGTTGTCATACATTCCACATTTGATCATACCATGCGCCGCCTTTGGCGGAGCGGTGTTGAGTAGATGTGGTCACACATCTATTCCTGCTTAGGTATAATCTATCTTGCCGACAATGCGACATCATGTTCTATTGTTACGAAAAAGCAAGCTTGAAAGTGCGCTTTGAAATTATTCATTTTCCGAACCCTGAGCGTGGGGGTCAGTCTTTAATTCCAACTTCATGCCCTCTGTTTCGACAAGGAATTTTATGCGATCGGCTATCATTGCAATGTGCTTGATGTTCCTCGGCAGGACAGCAAAGGTGATAAAATCATAGTCCTCGTCATACACCATGCTAAACGATACCCCGTTATAAACGCAGTCGTATTCGGTGCTCCAAATGGATTGGTGATAATGCTCTTGTTTGCAATCAAAAATTCCGAACTTGTAAAACAGTGAGATATAAAAATACAACTCGGCACCTGCGCCATCTTCATGCTGCTCAAAAAAGGCGGTGGGAATGTAATCTTTAAGATGAAATAACAACTCAAAGCAATTGGAATACCCTGCTTCGGATTTCATGCGTTTTATTTCAATCATTATCAAGACCTCTTTTTTGAATATTGTACCATTAGTCAACAATTATGTCAAGCAAAAAATATAAAACATGATTTGCGCGGCAGGGCGAAGTCTGCATTCAAGCGCAAATCATTTGAAAGGAGCACCCCATGCCCAGCAAAAGAAAGCGCGGAAACGCGTATGAACTCCGCGCGTCCTGCGGCTTCAACGCCAAGGGAAAGCGCATAATGAAAACCCGCACCTGGAAGCCGCCCTACGGCATGACCGAGGCGCAGGCGGAAAAGGAAGCGACCCGGCAGGCGTTCCTGTTTGAGGAGGAGATACGCCGCGGGGAAGTCCTCGACCAGTCCACGAAGATGGAGGATTTCCTCGCGAAGTGGCTGAAAAACTACGCGGAAAAACAGCTACGCGCGACCACTCTCACGGGCTACAAGGCAATGCTTCCGAGAATAAACGCGGCGTTCGGGAAGATGAAAATTGCGGACATACGCCCGCCGCACCTGCTCGCGTTTTACGACAATCTCGGCGACGAGGGTGTGCGCGGCGACGAGCTTTTCACCCCGACGGAGCTTGTCGGCGAGCTTGCCGCGGAGAAATTCCCGACCCGAAAGGCATTCTACACCGCCGCGGGGATTTCCAAAAAAACCTCGCAGAATATGTTCGCGGGGGGGAAGGTCAAGGCGGAAACTGCGGAGCGCGTTGCGGCGGCGCTGGAGGCGGATTTCGGCGCGCTGTTCACCTCGGACGGCGAGGGAACTCTCTCGGCGAACACGATACGGCACTACCACCGTCTGCTGTCGGTGATATTCAGCACGGCGGTAAGCTGGCAGGTGATTTACTCCAACCCCTGCGAGCGCGTGAAGCCGCCTAGAATGCACCGCAAGGAGAGCCGCTACCTTGACGAGAACGGCGCGGCGCAGGTAATCGCGGCGCTTTCCGACGAGCCGTATGACTACTCGGTGATGGTGCGGCTGCTGATTTACACGGGCTTGCGGCGCGGGGAACTCCTCGGGCTGGAGTGGCGCGACCTGGACGAGCGGACGGGGTGCCTTTCGGTGGAGCGCAGCCTGCTGTATTCGCCGGAGCGCGGAGTATTCATTGACGACACCAAAACGGACGGCTCGCGGCGCGTTATCCGCCTGCCGAAGTCGGCGCTCGACCTGCTCACGGAGTACCGCGCGTGGCAGGAGGAGCGCAAGTCGGAATTAGGCTCGCTCTGGCAGGAGAGCGAGCGCATTTTCACCGCGTGGGACGGCGGAATGCTGAATCCGGAGGCGCTGTCCGCGTGGTTCCACAAGTTCATCGTGCGCAAGGGGCTTCCGGACGTGAATATCCACGGTCTGCGCCACACGAACGCGACGCTCCTGATTGCGGGGGGAGTTCCGCTGAAAACCGTGTCCAGCAGGCTCGGGCATTCCAGCATTTCCACCACCGGAAACATCTACGCTCACGCGGTGCGGTCAGCGGACGAAACCGCCGCCGAGGTGCTGGAGGAGGTGCTGGGGAAGAAGGAGCGGAACAATGGGACATGATGTCGCAATGTTTGGAAAGCAAATTTTTGCATAATGTTGCGTAAAACGCGCAAAATATTGTCTATAAAGTGCAAATTATTGCGTGAAAACGTCAATGTTTTGCAGAAAATTTGCAAAATGAGTTGACAAACCCATTGCATGATGCTATAATATTGTTATGGAATGGTTGCGTTCTAATCAAAGGAGAACCATTATGTTATTAAATTTTACAGTTAAAAATTACAAGTCATTCAGGGACGAGAATATTTTTTCAATGGTTCCTGCACCCAAGCAGAAAGGGCTTGATTACAGCATTTGCTGCGAAAAAATCAAGCGGAAGAATGTCAAAGCACTGTGCTCGGCTGTGATGTACGGTCCGAATGCTTCCGGCAAGACAAATATCATCGGCGCTATGGATACATTCCGCGCCATCGTTCTGCGCGGGAATATTCGCAACAGCGAGAAACAGACCACTCCGAATGCGGCGGCGTATTCTCTTGAACTTATCCCTAACAAGGACAGTGCAGAGCCTGTAATGATGGCAATTGAGTTCGTTGACGGGGGCATAAAGATTGGTTATAGCATGACGCTTGACCTTGGACTTTTTCTTGAATCAGAAAGCGAACGCAGGGTACTGTCTGAGACGCTTTCAATTAACGATGAGATGGTCTTTGAGCGCAGTAATGCGCTTACAATGGGCAAGCTGTCTGCAATAAAACCGTTTCTTCTGGATTCAAGCATTGAGAGCAATAGCAGTCTTGTGGAAATTGCAGCGAAATCGCTGATAAATGACGAACTGTTTCTGACAGGCGCTTTCAAGCTGTTATTTGCGCCGAAACTTGTTAAACAGATTACAGATTGGCTTACTGATAAGTTCGTGATAATATATGAGGCAAATGAACTTCAGTGTGTCAGGAGTGTTGCTAATCCTCAGAAACAGACATTGTATGTCGACGATGTGACCGAGTCTGCTGCAAAGCTGTTTGGAATCAACTCTAACTGTATTGGCTATGTAACCGGAGAGGACGATTCAACACAGCTTTACTCATCTTTTGATGACCTTTCAAGCGGAAAAAAAGCACTCATTCCATCTGAAATCTATGAATCCCTTGGTACAAGGAGATTTCTCAATATCTTTCCATTGTTGGTTCGTGCGTTGAATGTCGGCGGCACGCTTGTCATGGACGAGTTTGACGCTTCAATTCACCCAATGGCGCTGATGAATATTGTAAATATATTTCATAACGACGAGGTAAATATCAACCACGCGCAGCTTATATTCAATACTCACAATCCGATATTCCTCAATTCCAATATGTTCCGCCGGGACGAGATAAAGTTCGTGGAGCGTGACGAGAAAACGCATGAAAGTACTATCTATGCGCTGTCTGATTTCGGTACATCAGGTGAAAAGGGCGTCCGTAAGGGCGAGGATTATATGAAGAATTATTTTATTGATAGATATGGTGCAATTTCTGATATTGATTTTACAGACCTGATAAAAAGTTCTCTCAGTTACGACGAGGAGGAGTCAGCAGATTGAAAAAGCTAACGAAAAAGTATTATTTTTCAGTCGAAGGCGACACCGAAGTCTGGTATCTGGACTGGCTTAGGGATATGATCAATTCCGTACCGGAAAGAAAATGCAACGTATCCTTTGTTCGCAAAAAGGAGATCGACCCGATACGCTTTGTAAAATGGCTGTCCATTCAGGACAAGACAATTATTTATCACCTGAGCGATTACGAGAGCAATGACCGTGAACACCAGCTGCGGTTTACACGCACAATGGATAAAATGCGCGAAGCAGAAAAGTTGGGCAAGAATGTAAAGTACCTTTTTGGGTACAGCAACTTTACATTTGACTTGTGGATAATTCTTCATAAAGCCAACTGTTTGGGTCAGTTATCAGACAGAAGTCAGTATCTTAACAAGATTAAATTGGTGTTCGGCGAAGAGTTCATGTCGATGGACGAATACAAGGAAGACGGAAATTTTCACCGCTGCCTTTCAAAGCTCACCCTTGACGATGTAAGGGAGGCAGTGCGGCGTTCAGAGAAAATAATGTCGCACAATGCAGAAACCTATTCTCAGGTCGAGTACAGAAAATTCAAGCACTATCGCGAAAATCCGGCGCTTGAGGTCGGCACGATAATCAGCGGCATACTTAAGGATTGCGGACTGATGTCCTGAACATAGAAAGCGGAGCTGCAAAGCTCCGCTTTTGCTATATTGGTTACAAGAAAAGCAGTGGTTTTTCACCACAAATCAAGCTGGTTATCAATCAATGATTTCATCGGACGGACTGTTATTTTATCATCTGGCATAATGGTACCGCACAGCAGCGGAGAATCAGGGTTATAACAGCCGAAATTAGCGGCAACAACATTGTAACTATAATTGGCATAGCAATATTTGCACCCATGAGTGCAGGTGTTGTATGATCCGATATCAATGCTGTCAACGCAGCCACATTCTTCACGCTGGGTGCTGTCCTTTTTGACTTTGAGCTTTGCGCCTACAAGACGCTCGATAAGCTCCTTGTCTATGCAGCTGTTATGTTCGATTCCATAATTACTTAAGTCAATTTGTTCTGCACATGAATATATTTTGAAATTATACCTTTCAGCAATTTCTGAAAAACGCTGTGCGATTTTCACCATCTGGTTCATGTCCAGTTCTCTCAGTCCATTGTTGCGGAAATTCTTTGCGTTCTTTTTGTATTCGTCAACAAAGCTGATAACGCATCTGTGGAATTTTCCATTCAGAGTTTCGGCGAGCTTTTCAAAATAAGTTGCATGGTATTCTATCGAGTATTTCTCTGTTATAATGATCGGGTCATAACGCCAGATGATTCTCTCGGGACCGATCCGCTCCGAAAGTTCGATGAAGGTGTCAATTACTTCCCTGCCCTTGGAGGGAACATTCGGCTCAACATCAGTAGAATACGAATTGAGCGTGAACTGGAAATAAAATTTGAAGTCTTTCAGCTCGTCAAGACGGCTGAGCATGGGTCTGGGATTTTTTGTCCAGAACACGATGCAATCCACAACGTCAGGCGTGAGTTTTATCCGGCTGACCTGATGAATGTTCATCGGGTTTCTGACAAGCACATAACCGTCTTTTATTCTATTAAAGAACCACTCGCTGTAAAATGCGGGAATATCGGTTCTTCGGCTTGCGCTTATTATCATAAGGAATCACTCCTTGTAAATTATTATCTGGGCGCTTGCACATGATTCGTACGGGGCGAAACTATGATATTTGTTTACGAATCTCGGGTCAAATAGCAAATCATTCGAAAAATATTGACCGCCATAATTATACTGATTTCCTCTAACACTGTTTTTAAAATGAAGCTGACAGCAACGGAAACCTGAATGAGACAATTTACGATACAGCGTGTCGAAATAATCTCTGCCGCCGCCCAGTGAGCTAGCAAGGTTGATGTCGTTTATAACGATAGCAGTATCGGGACATACGTTTACTATATAATACACTAGTTTGTTCAAAAAGTCAAGAACGCTTATTTCACCACCATATTTGTGAAAATCTGAAAGCAGATAGTTCATAATGATCAGGTCAGCTTTAAATTCCTTATCTATTAATATAGGAATTACATTGTTTATATTATTGTAGGCAAAGCCAGTTATAATTTCTGAATCATTTGTGGAATAACCCTTTATTTCATTATGTAACCGTTCCCATGTATCTTTAAGAAGATCTACTCCAATATACTTTAGCTTGTCAAAATTGTATTCATGTGCGTTGCTTAAACAGTCCAGCGCGAAAAGGTCAGTACAAGGTCCGCAGCCGATAGATAAGACATTCAGCTTCGATTTGTCCTGCAAATAACTTACCTCGTTCTGGTGGAGCGCATATATTATTTCTGATGTGTATTTGAAAGAGTATTTGCATACATAGTAATCCGAGAGAAATCTGCAATTATAGCTGTGTCTTGCGCCAGGATCACTATGCTTATAGTGTATTTGGTAAAGGCATACACTACAATCGCCTGGACATTCGCATGGGTGATTACAATCTGTACAGGCTCTGTTTTTGTTGGAATAGTCGTTTTTGCAATATTCAAGCATTTCATCGATAAGCATATAATATACCTCCAAAGTGACATCTTGATAGTACTATTATATCACTGATTTTGACATTTGTCAAGGTCTATTTGTCGGTTTTTGTAAAATTGCAAAAAATATATGTCAAAATATCACGATATTTTCAGGAAGTATTATGTGTCCGTGCTGTAATTTCTACTCTCACCTCTTGGATATATTATAAATGCTATCGGCAAAAAATCAAGAGAATTATAAAACAATATTCCGTCAAAATTGCCGATAACGGCAGCCGGAAAATACTTGACGATCTGCATATAATGAGCTATAATATATGCAGATAAACCGCAATATAAGGAGAACCCCATGCGAAAGTTCGACTACACATTCCTGAAAAAATCAGCGTACCTGCCGACATAATGAACTCCGCAACGGAAACGGACGCGGGACAAAATACCGCGCTGTAATTAAGGCTGAATAACCCCGCGCAACGTTTACGGTAACGCGCCGAATAAAAGAACAGCCCCCGCTCGCTTTGGACGAACGGAGGTCATTTCAGCTGTAATATTTCTGATTTTTGCTGCAGGGTCGTACACTCCGCAGATATCAAAGCCGTTATTCTCGTCTATCCCGAAATAAAATATCGAAATCGTTATAAAAGTGTTACAAAATCGTTATTGTTTTGAGGCTTAGCCACCCTGTTCGAGCACATTACACCGCTCCTCAATAAGCCCCGCGAACCGCATTTTCATATCCTCGGGCAATAGCGACTCCCCGCACATCGAAAGGAATTTCGGCTTCATCGAAAGCAGCTTCTTCATCATTTTCTCGGCGGACTGACGTGTAATTCCGCACCCCTCTGCGAAAACAAGGAAGTCCCTGCGGCGGATATTCTGCTTCTTTCCGTTCAGCGCGAGGGCTGTCTGCTCGACGTCTTCGGGCATGATGACGTTTACGGGGAGCAGGTCGTAAGCCGGGGACAGGACGTATTTGCCGCTGCGCTCGGCGGTTTCGATGAGCGAGAAATTCTTTAAATGCATATCTGAATTCCCCGTGATGAAACAGAAGATAAGCCTGTAAAACAGCTCGCTCAGATCCAGTCCGCTCCGCGAGGAATACCGCTCTATGACCTTCGCGCAGCGCTCGTAGGAGCCGCGGTACTTGTCCTGCGTAAGCCGCAGGTCGAGCTGGCAGAAATCCTCCATCGCGAGCATTTCCACGTTATCCTTTCCGAAAACGCGGTCTATCCTGCGGGTGATGTACGCGAGGTTCCCGCCGCCCCTTACCAGCGCGTGCGGTACGGTGCTGATTCCCGCCGCGTCCGCCATGGACATGACGAGATGTTCCGCTTCGGGGAGCGCTCTGAAGTCCTCCACCTGCGGCTTGAGAATAAATCCCGTCGGGTAATTCACCAGCGTGAGCCGCGGCTTTCTCCCCTCGGACATGAGGTGCAGCGAGAGCTTTTTCTGCACTCCGGGGATTGTCAGCCCCTTGCCGGCGGTTTCTATCGCGAGGTGTTCCAGCGCGCTGTTGTCGATTTCCAGTTCGGGGATAACGCTCGTGCCGAAAAAGCGCTTTACGCAGGCTTTGTGCCAGCCCGAGGGTTCGTCGGTTTTAAGCGGTTTTCCGCAGCAAAGGCAGTTCATGATTTTTCACCTCTGATACTAACGTTGCCGATGGCGTCGCGGCAGGAAATCAGCAGCAGCCCGAAGCGGTCTTTCCGGTCTATCTTCCAGTTGCGGGTGATCACGCCGAGCAGCCAGCCCTCGGGGATAAGCCCGTCGAAGAACGAAAACAGCGTTTTCGAGGAATACGTTTCCTCTGACAGCGGCAGAGTCAGCGACACGGCGCTTGCGCCCCCGGAGCGCAGGTAATCGCGGTCGTACTCGAAGGAGTACCCCTCGTCGGTTTCGGAAAGAGCGCCTGCGTAGGCGTCCCTGACGTACACATATGCGGTTCTGAACGCGCCCATCACTCATCGTCCTTTCTGCCCGGGACTGCCTGCATATCGAACATCGCGAGGGCAGTATTAACCTTGTCCATTCGCACGGTTTCCTTGCCCTGCTCGAGTTCCCGCACGAAACGCAGTCCCAGCCCCGAGCGTATCGCGAATTCCTCCTGCGTAAGCCCTGCGGCCTTGCGGTTTTCCTTGATAAATTTCGCTATCGGATTCATTTTTGCGCCCCCCTTTTGTTATATATTTTACACCCGTTCGGGTATTTTGTCAATGGGGTTGATGTGGATTTATACCCTTTCGGTGGTAGATTTGTGCGTTTGTTATAGTATTGCACCCTAACGGGTATATTATACGCGGTGAGCGAGGGCGGAAATCAACTTGCAAAATGGCGGACGTTGTGATACAATAATTTTACGGAGAATAAGGGGGATATATGGATTATAAAATCAGAAAGATCAAAGAATCTGAATACAGCGTATTAGGCGATTTCCTTTACGAGGCGATATTCATTCCCGAGGGCGTAAAATCGCCGCCGAGGGAAATCATCGAACAGCCCGAACTGCAGGTGTACATATCTGATTTCGGAAAACATAAAGGGGACTGCTGCCTTGTTGCGGAGCTGGACAAAAGAATAATCGGTGCTGTGTGGGTGCGGATAATGAATGATTACGGTCATATTGATGACGAAACTCCGTCGTTCGCGATATCCCTATATCCCGAGTACAGGAACCACGGGATAGGGACAGCTTTGATGAAATCAATGCTTAAGTTATTGAAAGCGGAAAATTACAAACAGGCTTCGCTTGCTGTTCAGAAAGCCAACTACGCAGTTAAAATGTATAAGAATGTCGGATTTGAGATCGTCGGAGAAAATGCGGAAGAGTACATCATGGCGTATAGGTTTTGAATGGCAACTGCTGTTTGGCAATGAGGTGTGGAGGTAATTAAATGAACGCAGAAATCGATATATCGAATGTTGTGTTAAGGACGGAGCGGCTCATACTGCGCCCGTGGCGGGAATCCGACCTTGATGATTTTTTCGAGTACGCAAGTGTGGACGGCGTCGGGGAGATGGCGGGGTGGTCGCACCACAAAACAAAGGAAGAAACGCAGGCTATCCTTACTGCGTTCATTAACGGGAAAAAGACGTTTGCCATCGAGCGCGGCGGTAAGGTCATAGGCTCGCTGGGAATCGAGAAATACGACGAGGAGAAGCTCCCGGAATTCAGCGATAAATCGGGACGTGAGCTGGGATTTGTGCTGTCTAAGGATTACTGGGGCAACGGGTACATGGCGGAGGCTGTTCGGGCGGTGATAGATTATCTGTTTGAGCAGGTCGGGCTTGATTTTATTGCTTGCGGGTATTTCACCGACAATCCGCAGTCGAAGCGCGTGCAGGAAAAATGCGGGTTCAAGTTTTATAAGTACAGTAAGTACACGACGGCTTACGGGGTCACTAAGGACGAGTGTATCAATGTTTTGCTTGGGTGAGTTTGCGGCGGTTTTTCGTGCTTGACGGCAAGGGACATGACGACCTGCGGGCGAACAGAAATCTCGGATATAGGGTTCCGTTTTCTCGATGCTCTGCCTGATGAGGACGTGAAGTAACGAGGATTATGCAGACTGTTCCTGCCTGCGAGATAAGGAGGATTTGTAATGGCTGAATTACGGCTGATGGAAAATTGCGATATAGAGGAGTGCACCGAATTATACCTGGGAGCGTTTCACCACGACGGAAAGATGGGGGAGTATTTTCGGGCAAATCTTCCGCTATATTTCAAGAAGTATATAGAAAGTGATTACTGTATGGCGTATGTGCTTACTGATGGTGATTTGATCATCGGTATCATAACGGCGATAATTGTACCCAGCATTGGTATGAACAGTATCAGCATTGATACAGTTGCTATTTCGCCTGCGTATCAGCACAAGGGTTATGGAACGCAGATGTTCAGCGAGTTTTTTGAAAAGACGCGTGGCTCTTTTTACTCGCTCAATGCACAACGCAGCGGAACCGGTTACAGGCTGTATGATAAAGTTGGTTTTTCCGACGAAACAGACAGAGCGTACATGATTTATATGCCCGGTGTGACGGACAGAATTAAGCAGCTTGAATCCGAGCTTAAGGCAGAAAATTCCGAGAAAAGCGGTGATCAATAAGCGATTTTTCGCTCCATTTTGCGGGAATGCACAGAAAGCCGTCAGAACTTAAAATACGATAGGGAATGCAATTTTTATGTTGCATTCCTTTTTGTTTTGCCTGTTTTCGGAGCGTTACTGTGGGCAGAAGTGTGGGCAAATAGAGATTTTCGGGCGGATTTGTAAATGGGGTGAGTCTACGAACGGCTTTGTTATGCGGAATGTCGGAGGCGTGGTTGCGGGGTTGTTGGGGGATCATCTGCCCCAAGTCAGCCCCCATCGCAGTCTCCAAGACGGACAATATAAAGATCATAACCCCTGAGGCGAACCAGTTTGCCGATGCGTGGGATATCGACTACCGCAAGTATCACGATCTTTTCGTTCCCGAAAACAAGAAGGCTGTTATCGCAGTGTCACTCGGCGTGTGATGTGAGATTTACAGGGCGGCGGCAGGGGCTGCCGCCCTTTTCTGTGAAAGGAGGAGCTATGCTTATTACAGCAAGTGAATACAGCAGTATGGGATTTCCGGCGGTCAGCGGCGGAGATGTCGAGAGCTGCATCAAGAGAAGCGACTACATTATCTCCGCGCTCACGGAGGGCAGAGCCGAAAAGTCGGTAGAAGCAGGCGGGAAGCCCGCCGAGCTCGTCAAGCAGGCGGCGGGTTTTCAGACCTACATTCTGCTGAGGGAAAACGAACGTTACGAGAAAAGCTCACACTCCGGTTCGGAGAAGGTCTCTATCGGTGATTATTCCTACAGCACGCAGTCAAGCGAGAGCAGCGACAGCGGAAGTACGGCTTCGGACGATGAGAACAGCCTCAACGTGATCAGGCTGCTGCGCGCCGCCGGCTGCCTGTACGCCGGAGTGGAGGTGCTGGAATGAACGGAGTTAAGCCGATTCCCGCTGAGCTGCTAACCGACGGCGCTGTGCTGCTTACTCCGACCGGCTCCGGGTACTTGAGGGATAACCTGGACAGCGTGCGTATCGTGAGAGTAAGCGCGATCACCGACTACACCACCGGGCGCACGCGCGACTGCACCGAGCTTGTAATGTACTTCGACTGTGTGAACTCCTCGCCTTCGGGTACGGAATTCGCGGCGGGTCAGTCGCTGGAATACTGCGGCGAGACCTACGAGGTAGTTTCCGCGGAGCTTTTCGCCGGAGAGGATCCCCACCACTGGCGCGTAAAGGCGCGCAAGACCGGCGGGGAACATATCTGAAAGGAGGGGCGGTATGGCAGAGTCCACAACAAAGAAGAACTCAGCGCCCGACAGCTCGCGCGAGGAAAGCTACCGCATGGCGAAGCTGCTCAGGGCTGGAAACCGCGAGCTTGCGCGGCAGCTCAATCTCAAGAAGGCGCGCAGATAAAGCTAGGAGGTCAGATGACAGAATGACGATCTGGATAAACAACATCGGATTCAACAGCGTGACGGAGCTTTCCGCCAAGCGGGAGCTTCGCCGCACCGATATCCGTTACAATACGCAGGGCGATATGCTGATAGACCTTGTGAACCGGAAATACAGGCTTACTGTGAGGTTCGGGCTGATGACTTCCAAGGAACTGGAGCAGCTCCGCAGCCTTACTAAGGAAATATTCGTGACCGTTAAGTTCCCAGCGCCTGAGGGAGAGTCAGCCGACGGCGGGCTTGTTACCGGGGAGTTCCACATTTCCGACGAGCCTGCCCCGACTGTTACGACGGTAAACGGCGTGACGATGTACGGCGGCGTGGAGCTCGTCATGCTTCAGAAGTGAGGTGAGTACGCATGATCACGGTTTCTGAAAAGTTCAGGAAGCTGGCTCAGGATAACGGCCGCGAGGTCTGGTGCAGAATCACCGTCGGGAGCGAGGAGTTCCTCGACGACCGCATCACCGATATGACGTTCGACGATGTGATACACCCCGACTGGTTCACGGTCGGCACTACCTGCTCGAACCGCCTGCATTTTACCGCTAGATATTCCGGGGAGCTTTCCTCGGGCGCAGAGGTCAGGGCTTACATCAGCTTCGACGGCAAGGAGTGGTGTCCGCTTGGCGTGTTCTACATAAGCCGAAGGTACGTCCGCGGAAAATATGTCAGCGTGACCGCCTATGATAAGATGTACAGCCTTGATGTAAACTACGGCTGGAAGGGGGAGCTTCCGGTCACTTCCGACGTGCTTCTCCGGGACATATGCAGCAGCGTTGGCGTTGAATGCGCGGAAGCAGGTCAGCCGATAAAGCTTGAGAAGCTACCTGAGAACAGCACTGCGCAGGACCTCATCGGCTACATCGCCGGAATAAACCGCGCCTGCGCCAAAATTGACCGCACCGGCAGGCTCACGCTGAAATACCATTCCCCGATAGATTTTGAACTCCAGGACAAGAACTGCTGGGAGATCCAGCGAAACATGGGAAGCTCGGTGGTTACCTGCGTGAAGGCGCACACCGGGGACGAGGATTTCACTGCGGGCGGCGGGGCGGATATCTCCACGATAGAGATCTATAACCCGTTCATGACTCAGAAGCTTACCGAGGATATGTACGTTATGTACAAGCCGTTTTCGTTCTACGGCGCGGAACTTCACATGCAGGGTATGCCGTTTCTGGAGTCCGGCGATTCGCTGTACTTCCTCGACGGAAGCCTGCTGTACCGTATCGTGATAAGCGAGATAGAATACACCTACGAAGGCGGGCTGTCGGCGGTGCTTTATTCGAAGAATAAGGTCTACGAGGAGGAAAGCAGCGACCTTGAGAAGCTCCTGGAAGAACTGCTGCACAAGAAAAACGCGGTATACTACAAGCGCGAGAATTCCGGGCAGATAAACGTCAAGCCGCTGGCGCAGATAATCGCGGATTTTGAGTTTGAATCCGAGGAGAACATGTTCGCGCAGCTCGACGTGAATTTCACCGTTAAGAACAGCACGGCGGATCAGCTTATCATCGGCGTGAACGTCAACGGGAAGGATATCCCGCGCAGTATAGTGCAGACGCTTTCCGGGACGGATTTCGAGCTGCTGCATGTGTACCATCTCGCAGAGAAGCTCCCGGCGGGCAAGAACCGCGTTTACGTCACGGCGCAGACCAAATCCGGCGAAGCGTATATTCCCGCGGGAGATATGCTCGCAACGCTTGTGGGGCATGGTATCTACGGTAACATGGGAAGCTCCAGGGATAAGATAACCCTTTACGAGAGGCTGCCGCACCTCAGCATGGTGGAGCCGAAGCTGACGCTGAAGAACGCAGCGGCACATATGGATAAGGAGGTCACATAATGGAAGGAAAGGCGACCCTGACCCTGACCGACGCAAAGAGCGGCAGGGTCGTGAAGAAGGTCACGGAGCACAATCTCGTCACCGACGCGGTAAAGAGGATACTCAACCCGCCGGTGTACGCAATGCTCTACAGTTTTAATTTCCCCAATTTTATAAATAACGTCATGCCGGCGTCGAAGCTGTTTTCCGGGATAATGCTCCTGGGGAACACCCTCAGCGAGAGCCGCGAAAACGTAATGCTCAGCGGAGACTATATTCCCGTGGCGACCGCCGGGGGAGAGTACGCCGGAGCCAACGTCCGCCGAGGAACGCTTAACACTAACGAGAGCTACGCGACGGCGAACGGATACCATTTCACGTGGGATTTCGGAACGGACAAGGCGAACGGAGTTATAAAGTCCGTGGCGCTTACAAGCCAGTATTTCGGCAACTCGGCGTTTGAGAACATGGGCAACGAAGGCAAGCTGTTCGCGGATCCGTCGAATATTACGGCGCAGTTCAGCGAGACCACTCAGTTTTTCCACGCGAGGGGGCAGTATATCGGTACTTTTCAGGACAGGCTCCATCTGTATATCACATACAATGGAAATACGGTCACGTTCCTGAAATACAGGTCGCCGAATCCCGCCGACCTTGGAATAAACGACCCTGGGAATCTCTCTGGATGGCCTGCGGCTGAATCCTCGGTTTCAGTTGAGCTTCCCATCACGCTGAATTACATACTCAAAGCATTCGTCGATACGTCGAAGAAGCTGATGTACTTTTTCACCAACACGCGCATAGAGCAGGGCAGCGGCGACCGCCTGATCGACTACGCCGCGGTGGATCTTAACACGCTTACTGTCGTGAAAACCGGTACCCAGAACATAAAGGACTGCGCGACCGTATACTCGTGCGCGGTCGTCGGAGACAGATTCTACGTGATGTGCTATACCAACATACAGGTGTTCACGCTCGGAGGCGGCTGGCTGAAGACCTACAACATCTACAGCCAGAATTCCAGCTTCTTTTCAATGTGGGAGGACATGCTGGTCGCCTCGGTCGGCGTGAGAAAGATAGCGGTTTTCGACAGCTCGGATAATATGTATGTGTACTACAATCCCGAGGACTACCTCCCGGCGTACTCCTGCGATATCAAGCCGCCGTTCTATCCTATGAGCTACTTCAACATGTCAAATGCGGACAGCAGCAACAGCTCGTGGAATCCGTATCTGGGTCTTTCAATGGGCTATCTCGCGACGATAAACAATCTCACCGAGCCGCTTGAAAAGACTTCGGAACACAATCTCAAGATATCCTACGACATAACGAATCCATAAAAATCAGAGCCTCCGGAACAGCTTCGGAGGCTCTGTTTCTATTACGTCAGCCGATATTCCGGGTTCCGGCTTCCGCGCTGTTTCCGCATGGCTGGATATCCGTTTTCTCGAAGTATCGGCACTCTGACCCGGCGGAGTTTGCCGGGCGGGTGAGGTCTTTCAGCGTACACATTCCGTCGCTCTGCCAGCGGCAGTTTTCGCTGCATGGAACTAGATTCATACTGCACCTCCGCAACTTGAATGAAAATAGCTTGCGCAGGTCAGCCGGAAATATTCGCGGGCAGGAAGGACGAAGGGTCGGTTTCAGAAAGCTGTTCCAGGGTCTCGCGCCTGCCGAGCTCTATGCGCAGAGCTGCGTTCTCGCCGTCGAAATCCAGCGTCCCCGGCGCTATCACGCTGTTTTCGCGTTTCCCGAGGAATATTTCGTCCGACGGGAACAGCTCGATGAACTCCGCACCTGGGAAATTCGAGAGGTCAGCGCCGCCGCTCCCGAGGTAGGAAACGATGAACCGCCGTATTCCGATATCGTAGAGCGGCTTCACCGGAGTATTGTCGGAAACGCCGCCGTCGCGGTACAGGGTGCCGTCGATATCCACCGCCGGGAACACCGCGGGGAGCGCGCAGGAAGCCGCGAGGTACTGCGTTATTTTCCCGGCGGGGTAAGCGCTCAGGTCGAAATATTCCGGGTAGTTCCCCTCTGTGTTGTGGCAGCATGCGAAGCAGGGAGTCCCGCATCCGGATACGCAGTCGTTCACGCCGTTCTCAGCTATCACGTTCACCAGGCCTTCCAGCGAGAATATCCCTCCCCTTGACAGCCTGTCGGGGTCTATCGTTATAGTGCGGTCGTCGGAGCCGAGGAATTTCAGCACCGAGTTTATCACGCGCCCGGCGGTCTCGGCGGGGTCGGTGATGTCGCCGCGCTTCAGGGAGGTCCACACTCTTTCGGCGAGCGGGAGGTTTCCGCAGGCGAACAGAGCGGCGTTGAGCGCTCCCACCGAAGCTCCGGACACGGCGGCTGTGTACTTATCCAGCCCGCGCTCCCTCAGCGCCTGCCAGACCCCTATCTGATACGCGCCCCTGCCGCCTCCGCCGCAGAAAACAAGACCAGTCACGGGAAACATAAGCTGTCACCTCCAGAAAAACAGGGCGGAATGTCTGCCGCCCTGAATCATTATATGCGGAGCCTTGCCGCAGGTTACTCATTCTTGAAACGCTCCGGCAGGAAAACGTACACTGCCGCTACGGCTATCGCGGCTCCAAGCAGCACGAACCTCACCGGCTCGGCGAGGAAGTACTCCCCGATGAGCGCGAAACGTTCCACGTCCCAGAACAGTACGATTCCGATGATTACTGCGAATATCGCGCAGACTAGCACGGCTCCGGCGGCGCAGTCCTTGCAGAGTTTGATAAGCTCGTCCTTTTTAAGGCAGACCTTGTCGCAGAGGCGCTCCACAGCGGTGTTGAAAAGCTCCGCTGATATCACCGCCGCGAAGGTCAGAAGCAGCACCGCCCATTCCGCCCGGGAAAGCTCGTAGAACTTCAATGCGAACCAGGTCACGAACAGCACGGCGCAAATATGCACCCGGAAATTCCGTTCATTGAATCCGTGGCAGATACCCGCCGCAGCGTACCCGAAGCCCTTCAGAAATTTTATCATGATTCGCGGGTGATGCCGAGCTTATCCAGCACCTTGTCCTGCTTGCCGAACATCTCCTTTTCCTCTTCCTCGCTGTTAACGTGGTCGTAGCCCAGCAGGTGGAACAGGGAATGGGTCAGCAGGAAGGCGACTTCGCGGCGGTAGGAATGACCGTACTCCTCGGCCTGCTGCTTCGCCTTTTCAAGGGATATCACGATATCGCCGAGCATTATCGCGTCGGTGTCCGGGTCTACCTCGTAGCCGTTCTCGTCATCGCCGAGTGGGAATGACAGCACGTCGGTCTCGCGGTCGATGTCGCGGTGCTCCTTGTTCAGCTCGCGGATACCCTCGTTGTCCACGAAGGTGACGGAGACCTCGGCGGAATCGTCGATGCCTTCTTCCTCGAGCGCTGCGGCGGTGCAGTCCTCAATGAGCTTTTCAATGTCCTCGGGGGGCGCGAGCTTATCCTGCTCGTCGCTTATAAATGTTACGATTTTCATGCGTTCCTCCTGCCGTTCTGGTACGGCTTTTTATTCTGCTCGGCGGGCTTGTTCGCCTGGCTGTACTTCTCGTACGCCCTTACGATGTCCTGAACCAGTCTGTGGCGCACGACGTCCTTTTCGCTGAATCGGTTCTGGGCGATGTCCTCAACGCCGTTCAGGACGCGCAGCGCTTCGATAAGTCCGGATTTCGAGGTCTCCGGGAGGTCTATCTGCGTGATGTCGCCGGTTATTACCATCTTGCTGTTGAAACCCAGTCGGGTCAGGAACATTTTCATCTGCTCCCTGGTGGTGTTCTGGGCTTCGTCGAGGATAATAAAGCTGTCGTCGAGGGTGCGTCCGCGCATGTACGCGAGCGGCGCGACTTCGATTACGCCGCGTTCCTGGAGCTTCGCGAACGCTTCCTGCCCGAACATCGCGAAAAGTGCGTCGTAAAGCGGGCGCAGGTAGGGGTCGACCTTGTTCTGGAGGTCGCCGGGGAGGAACCCCAGCTTCTCGCCTGCCTCGACCGCTGGCCTGGTGAGGATTATCCTCTGCACCTCGTGCGCCTTGAACGCGCTTACTGCGAGGGCTACCGCGAGGTAGGTCTTGCCGGTGCCGGCGGGACCTACTCCGAAGGTGATGGTGTTCTTGCGTATCATCTCGCAGTACTTCTTCTGACCGAGGGTCTTGGGGCGTATCGGCTTGCCCGCGTAGCTTACGCACACGCAGTCCGAGGAGATGGTGTCAGCCTGGGATTCCGTGCCGTCGTTCACGAGGGATATCACGTAGCGCACGTTCTGGTCGTTTATCGGGTCGCCCTTGAAATACATCTTCGAGAGGGACTCCAGACAGCGCTTCGCGGCGTTCACGGAATTTTCGTCCGCACCGGTTATTTTCACGTCGCTTCCGCGGCTGAAAACCGTCACGCCGAACGCCTTCTGTATTGTGTTCACATTGCAGTCAAGATCGCCGAACAGCGCGTGGAGCTGCTCAATGCTTTCCATTGTGAGTGATGCTTCTGACATATTGCGCCTTTCCTGAGTTGAGATTAGGCATAGTGCCTGAAATTATTATACACCGTTGCGGGCGGCTTGTCAATTACTTTCTCCAAGAAGCCGCAGCGCGTTTCGACACAGTATGTCCTCCTGCTCTTCGGCGGTCAGCGGGAGCTTCCGGAAGCGCTCCAGCTCGTCGTCCGCGCCCCACATGGGGTAGTCGGTGCCGAACATAACGCGCTTTGCGCCGATTTTCCTGATAAGCTCCGCCGCGTGCTCCGGGGCGAGGGCGTACAGGCTGCTGGAGAGGTCGGCGTAGATGACGCCTCCGGAGAACAGCTCGGCGGCTTCGTCCCACTTAGTCCAGCCGGCGAGGTGAGCGCCGATTATCGTGAGCTTCGGGAAGCGCTTCATGACGCTGTACAGCCGCTTCGGCGAGGAATAATCGTAACGCGCGTCCCCGCAGTGGAACAGTATCGGAAGCCTGCCCTCGGCGGCTTCGTAGATCGGGAACGCCTTCGGGTCGTCGATGTTGAACCGCTGGAAGTCTGAGTGCAGCTTTATTCCGCGCAGCCCGAGGGAGATGATGCGCTCAGTCTCGCCGGCGATGTCGGGAAAATCTGGGTGGAGCGCTCCGAATCCGATGAGCTGCTCCGGGTGGAGGCGTACCTGCTCCGAGATGAAATTGTTGATGTTGCGGACCTGCTCGGGTACAGTCGCCACCGACTGCACTATCGCCCTGTCGACGCCGGCTTTGCGGTTTATCTCGAGAAGCTGCCCGACCGAGCCGTCGAACCTCACCGGGATATCGTAGAAGCTGCTGATGCCGTCGGCGGCGCGGGAAGCTATCTTGTCCGGGAATATGTGTGCGTGTGCGTCTATTATCATTTTTGTGTGCTCCTTACATTATGAACTTGCAAATCATATTATATCACCGGAAAGCCGAAAAGTCCAGACTTATGCTTGACAACTGCGGAAAAATGTGCTATATTAATGTTGATATCTTCCGCACCGGAAGCCGCTTTGCGCCTGACGGGACGGACAATGCTGACTTCTGCTGCCGAAATCCCGCAGGGCTTGAGGCAAAAGGCTGGATTCCCCGGTTTCCGGGGGAGTTTTTCATGCGCCTTTCCCGCAGAGGGAGAGGTCTTTTTTGTATGGAGGGATACTATGCAGGACGAAACGCGCGTGGCGGTGATCTCAATGATAATCGACAACGAGGAAAGCGCCGCGTCAATAAATGCGCTGCTCCACGACTGCCGGGAGTACATCATCGGCAGAATGGGAATTCCCTACCGTGAAAAGGGTCTGAATATAATCAACGTTGTCCTTGACGCCCCGATGGACGCCGTATCGGCTCTGTCCGGAAAGCTGGGAAGGCTCCCGGGAGTGACTGCGAAGGCGGTCTACTCGAAGCTCCCCGCCGCGGAAACAAAGAAAGGACAGGAATCATGAGTATCACAAGAAAAATTAGATCGGCGCTTGCCGCAGTCCTCTGCATGGGAATGCTGACCGCCTGCCAGAGCGCTCCCCAGGTCAGCGCGCCTGAAAGCGATTCTTCCGCAGCGGAGAGCGCCTCTGCGGCTGACAGCTCCGCTGACGCGGAGCCGACCGCCGAGCCTGAAAATTCCACAGCGCCCTCCGCAGAGCCTGAGGAGGAAACTCCCGATGTAGTCCGCATTGCGGCGCTGAAGGGACCCACCGCGATGGGAATGATCAAGCTGATGGACGACGAAAGCGAAAACAGCGCCTGCGAATTCACCATCGCCGGAGCCGCAGACGAGCTTACCCCCGCAATAATACAGGGTAACGTTGACATCGCGTGCGTACCTGCGAACCTGGCTTCCGTGCTTTATAACAAGACGGAGGGCGGCGTTAAGGTGCTTGCCGTCAACACGCTGGGAGTGCTCTACATAGTTGAGAACGGCGAGCCGACCATCGCGGAAATGTCCGACCTGAAGGGCAGGACTATCTACGCAAGCGGCAAGGGCGCGACTCCGGAGTACGCGCTGAACTACCTGCTGACCCAGAACGGCATAGACCCGGAGAAGGACGTCACGATAGAGTGGAAAACCGAGCACACCGAGTGCCTGACCGCGCTGATGAACGACCAGGGAAGCGCCGCAATGCTCCCACAGCCGTTCGTTACCACCGCGCAGACCAAGAACGAAAACGTGAACGTAGTGGTTGACATGAACCAGGCATGGACGGAGCTTAACAACGGAAGCGCGCTTATAACCGGCGTAGTAATCGCGCGCAGCGAGTTTGCGGAGCAGTACCCCGGCGCTGTGGACGGATTCCTTGACGGCTACGGCGAGTCAGTGAAGTACGTCAACGCGAACGTTTCAGCCGCTGCGGAGCTTATCGGGAAATACGACATAGTTCCGGCGGCGGTCGCTGAGAAGGCTCTGCCGAAGTGCAACATCGTGTTCATTACCGGCGGCGAGATGAAGGAGAAGCTTTCCGGCTACCTCGGCGTGCTGTTTGACAGCGCTCCCGCCGCGGTCGGAGGCTCGCTCCCCGGGGACGATTTCTATTACGGCGCGTAAATAATTATGAGCCTGCCGCACCCGACAGGCTCTTTTATTAAGGAGGGACAGCATGAAAAAACGGCTTATCGCTGCGGCTTGCGTGCTTTTCTGGCTTGCAGTCTGGCAGGTCGGCGCAATGCTTCTCGGGCAGGAATTGCTTCTTGTGTCCCCGGTGCGCGCGGCGGGCAGGCTTCTGGAGCTTATCCCGACGGAGGGCTTCCTGCGGAGCGTGGCTTTTTCCTCCGGACGGATACTCGGCGGCTTCGGGCTGGGGCTGACCTGCGGCACTCTGCTGGCGCTCCTCGCGGGGAAATTCCGCTTTGTGCGGACGCTCCTCGCGCCGCTTGTCGCCGCCGTGAAAGCCGTTCCGGTGGCGAGTATCACGGTTCTTGCGCTGGTGTGGGTCAGCTCCCGGAATCTTTCGGTGCTGGTGACGTTCCTCATCGCGCTTCCGGTGGTGTATTCAAACATGCTGGAGAGCCTCGGCAGCATGGACCCGAAACTCACTGAAATGGCGGAACTGTACCACATTTCCGGGTGGAAGCGGTTCGCCGGGGTGTATCTCTCGCAGCTCCTGCCGGGATTCTGCTCGGCGGTGAAGCTTGCCATCGGTCTGAGCTGGAAGAGCGGCGCGGCCGCGGAGGTCATCGGGATACCATCCGGCTCCATCGGCGAGAAGCTCTACGAAGCGAAAGTGTACCTCGAGACCGCCGACCTCTTCGCGTGGACCATCGCCGTGATACTCCTGAGCTGGCTCAGCGAGAAGCTGTTTATGTTCCTCGTGGGGCTTGCGGTGCGGGCGGTTTCCGGGAAGAACGCGTTCCGCTGCAGCAAGCTGCGGGAGCCTGACAACTCCCCGGCGCGGCTCCGTGCGGAGGGCGTAACAAAGCGGTTCGGCGGGATTTCGGCGCTTGATGGGTTCAGCGCGGAATTCCAGCCGGGGAGTACTACGGCGGTGATGGGAGCCTCCGGCTGCGGAAAGACCACGCTGCTGCGGATAATTTCCGGGCTGCTCCCGCCGGACTGCGGAACGGTGTACGGTCAGGAGGGAACGCGGTTCTCGGCGGTATTCCAGGAGGACAGGCTGTGCGGGAATCTCACCGCGGCGGCGAACGTCCGGCTGGCATGCGGGGAGTTCCGCAGCGCCGGGGAGATATCGGAGGCGTTCGCGGCGGTGGGGCTTTCCGGCTGCGAAAACAGACTCGCGGGGGAGCTTTCCGGCGGAATGAAGCGCAGGGTCGCGCTAGTGAGGGCGCTGCTCGCAGAGGGCGGAGCGGTCCTGCTGGACGAGCCGTTCAAGGGGTTGGACGAATCCACGAAGCGGCAGGCCGTGGAGTTCAGCCGGGAAATGCTGCGCGGCAGGACGGCAGTGCTGGTGACTCACGACCGTACCGAGGCGGAGGCGCTCGCAGATGAAGTAATCGAACTTTAGAATAAACAGCCGGTCAGACGACCGGCTGTTTTGTTATACGGGGATTGCGATATTAAGCGCTCCGGGAACGACTTCAATCTCGGCGGTGGTGTACTGACCGCCGTCCTCGCCGTCAAGCGTCCAGCGGAACGGCTTCTGGCAGGAGACCCTGAGCCGTGCGGATTTGAACGAAACTATCATGTCTGTGTCAGTGTCGTGGGTCAGCATGAAGCGGTTCAGCTCGTCGAGGTCGGCGAGGTTCTTCGGGGATTTCACGAACATGCAGTCGAGCATGCCGTCAGTGAGCGAGGCTCCGTCCGGGACGAGGTTTTTCATGCCGCCGACGGAGTGCGTGTTTCCAATCATGCAGTAGATGAAATCGTCCTCGATAACGCCGTGCTCCCAGGTGATCCTGACCCTGCCGGAGTTCTCCTTGAGATAGCGCGGCTCGAAGGACTTCAGCCCCTGGAGGAAGTACGCGAACGAGCCTAGCACGTTCTTGGTTTTCTGCGGGGTCACGTAGCTTACGTCGGTGAACCACCCGAACGCGGAGATGTACGCGAAATAGCCGCCGTTGAAGCGCCCGAGGTCCACCGGCTGGAAGTGCTCCTGCATTATCATGGCGGCGCATTTCTGCATATCCTTCGGGATATTCAGCGAGGACGCGAAGTCGTTGACCGTTCCCGACGGTATGTACCCGCAGGGGCAGTCGACCTTTCCGGCGGACATTCCGTAGGCAAGCTCGTGGAGCATTCCGTCGCCGCCGCTGCTTACGATAAGGTCGAAATCACGGCCGCGCTGTGATATGAAATCAATGGCGTCCCCGGCGCAGCAGGTCGGGTGCACCATAACGTCGTAGCCGCCTGTGGTGAACGTACTGATTATATCCGAAAGCGCCGCCTTGACCGCGCCTTTCCCCGAGTTGGGATTGTAAGTAAAAAGTAGTTTCTTCATGTATGCTCCGCCTTTCGCGTGTGTTCCAGTATTTGTATTATAACAGATTCCCGGGCGGCTGTCAATATGGCTGCGCTGGAGTTCAACAAATTTCCGAAAATCGCGGCGCAAATGGCTGCAACTTTATTAAAATACTACCTTGCAATTTGTGCTGCCTTGTGATAGAATAGTATAGTAAAAAACTGCGCCGTCCGGGCGCATGGGAATGGAGAAAACAATGGAACCACACGATTATAAAGTCACAAAGATAGAGGGCGAATACGCGACCCTTACCGACATAAACACCGGCGACGAGCTTTTCATCGCACTCTTCCTGCTGCCCGACGGGATTGATATCGGAACGCAGCTCCACTATGAGAACCTATGCTATGAGATAACGGAGGAATGACATGCTTCTTATGCTCGCCGTTGTCGCGTGCTACACGATATGCTCGCTGAGCGATAAGTACGCGGTCTCTAAGCTGAAAATGAACGGCAGTACGCTGACGTTCATAATGGCGGCCGCCACCGCGTTTTTCATGTTCGCATACCTGCCGTTCGACAGCCGGTATTTCGACGGGAGCCTCACGGCGTACCTCGCGATACTTCTGATGGCGGCGTCGAAATTTCTGGAATTCCAGCTTGCGGCGGTGGTGCTGAAGGAAATGTCCGCGTTCGAGCTGAAAGCGTGGCTGGGGCTGACCGTGTTCCTTTCCTACGGAACTGACCTGATACTTGGAAGCGCGGCGCTCGGCGCAGTCACCGCCTGGAAGTTCGGGTTCATCGCCGTGACTGCGGCGGGACTGTTCATGATAGCCCGCTCCGACAAGTCCGGAGGGAAGATAAATTACGCGAAGATAGCGCTTCCGCTGGCGGGGTACCTGCTGTGCAAGTTCGGATACGGGCTGATAGTCACGTTTACTAAGAACAGCATTTCGCCGAGCTTCTCGCTGTTTTTCGCGCTGGTTATCCTCGCCGCCGGACTTGCTCCGGCGGTTCACCCGATACGCCTTTGCAGGGAGCAGCCTAAAGGCGTCCTCGTCGTGGGGCTTACCAAAATTCCAAACGTGATAGGGCTGGTTCTTGAAAACATTGTAGCGCAGCAGAGTATGGCGAATTATTCGTTCATACAGCCGATGATACTTGCGGTGCTGTTCTTCATCGGCGTTATCAGGAAAGAGGACTGCACAAAGCTGAACATAATAGGCGGTATAATATGTATCGCCGGAGTGCTGGGATTCCAGCTCATAGGAAATATTATACAGACATAAAACAGGTGATAGAATGAAAGAACTTACTTCGGGAAAACCTATAAAGCTGATAATCGGCTTTGCGCTTCCGGTGCTTCTGGGACTTGCGTTCCAGCAGGCGTACACGCTTACGGATACCATAATCATCGGCAGACAGCTCGGCAAGAACTCGCTTGCCGCCGTCGGCTCTACCGCTTCGGTGGTGTCGCTGATGTTCAACATTATTAACGGACTCGTTACCGGCTTCGCGATAGTCATTGCGAAGAACTTCGGTGCCGGAGACCACGACGAAATGCGCCGTTCCATCGCCCGCACGATCACATTTTCGGCGGCGGCGACTGCGCTCATAATCGCGGGTATCTCGATTTTTATTGACCCGCTTCTTCATGCGCTGGACACCCCGGCGGGTATTTTCGGCGAAGCCCGGACCTATCTCATGATAGTCTGCTTCGGGCTGGTCGCCACGCTGTTTTACAACCTTGAATCCGCGATACTCCGCGCAGTCGGCGACAGCGTTATCCCGCTTGTTATCCTGATCATTTCTACGATCCTCAACATCGTGCTGGATATCGTGATGGTAGTGGTATTTCCGCTAGGAGTTGCCGGAGCGGCTCTCGCTACGGTCATCGCGCAGTTTATCTCCGTTGTCGTGTGCCTTATCTACCTGATAAAGAAGCGCGCGTTCCTGATGGTAAAGCCCCGGGATTTCAAGTTCACGGCTTCCTCTACTGCGGAGCTTCTTAGCGCGGGCTGCGGCATGGCGCTGATGTACTCCATCGTGGACATCGGCTCTATTGTGCTCCAGAACGGCATAAACGGCTTCGGCGAGGATATTATCGCGGCTCACACGGCGGCGCGTAAGATATTCAGCCTGACTATCATGCCGTTCTCCGCGCTGAGTGCGACCCTCGTGACCTACGCCAGCCAGAACCGCGGCGCCGGGAAGTACTCCCGAATAGGAAAGGGCGTACGCGCCGGGCTGCTGCTGGGATTCGCCTGCGCGGCGTTCGACGTGCTGCTCGTGTACACTCTCGGCCGCGCAATGGTGGGAATTATCCTGCCCGACGTAGCTTCCTACGTTGAGAATACGGCGGTGCTGTACCTCCGGGTGAACGTTCCGTTTTACTTCTTCCTGACCGTCCTGCTGGAGCTGCGGAGTACGCTCCAGGGACTCGGGCACAGCGTTATACCGATAGTTGCGAGTATCATTGAGCTTGTGTGGAAGATATGCACCGTCGCATTCATGATACCCTGGCTTGAATACATGGGCGTTATAGTATCCGAGCCTATAATCTGGACTTTGTGCGCAATAGTGATAGGCATTATCGCGCTGATGACCCTGCGCCGCCTTCCGAAGGACGACGCCGTGCAAATGAAAGGAGCAGCAGATGATAAACGAGCTGGCTGACCGAATAGTCGACAATGTGTCCCTGGCGGTGAAGGGCAAGCGCCGGGAGCTGCGCATTATTTGCGCGGCAATGCTCGCTGGAGGTCACGTCCTGCTTGAGGACGTCCCCGGCACCGGAAAGACCCTGCTTGCAAGGACGCTTGCAAAGTCAGTCGACGCGGGATTCCGCAGGATACAGTTCACCCCTGACCTGCTGCCGTCCGACATCACCGGGATAAACTTTTTCAACATGAAGCAGCAGGAGTTCCAGCTTCGCAAGGGACCCGTGTTCTCAAATATAATCCTGGCTGACGAGATAAACCGCGCAACTCCGCGTACGCAGTCTGCGATGCTGGAATGCATGGAGGAGCGCCAGACCACAATAGACGGCGAGACCTACCCGATGGAGCGTCCGTTTTTCGTTATCGCAACGCAGAATCCCGTGGAGATACAGGGAACCTACCCCCTGCCGGAAGCGCAGCTAGACCGTTTTATGATACGCCTGGCGCTGGGCTATCCCGAGCGCTCCGAGGAAATCGCGGTCATAGGCGGAGCGGCGGCGCATGAGATAAGCGCAGTCTGCACGGCGGAGGAAATAGTTAAGGCACAGCAGGAGATAGATTCCTGCAAGGCGGGGGAGGCCGTCTGCACCTACATCGCGGACATCGCCGCGGCGACCCGCAGGCATGGCAGCGTAAAGCTGGGGCTTTCCACCCGCGGAGCGGTCGCGCTGAAACGTATGGCGTGCGCGCTCGCGATGGCGTCCGGGCGGGACTACGCGATGCCGCAGGACGTTATCGAGGCGGCTCCGTACGTAGTCAAGCACCGCCTCATCTGCCGCGGATATTCCGGAGCGGCAGGCGGCGCCGAGGCCACCGCTGACGAGGTCCTGCGCCAGGTACTGGACAGCGTTCCTGTTCCCACCGAAGGCTGATGGAACTTGCTGCAATGGCGCTGATACTGACCGCCGTGCTGGTGGGGCAGTATTTCATCTACAAGCGCTTCGGACTTAAAGACCTCAGCTACACTCTTACGATACGCCGCCGCAGCGACGGGAAATCCGACTGCGGCATTGTGGAAGCGTTCGAGGGCGAGGAGTTGGAGTTCATCGAGGAGATAGACAACGCGAAGCCGCTTCCGCTCCCCTGGGTGCGCTCGGAAATAAGCTGCTCCAGATGGCTCAGCTTCTACGGCGGGGACGCCGCGTCCAAGGACGGCGCGCAGAAGGGGCTGATTTCCGGAATATTCACGCTGCGCGGTCGGCAGAAGTGCCGCAGGACGTGGCGGGTACGCTGCGAGAAGCGCGGAATGTTCACGGTGGAGGATATCTCGCTGACGGTCAGCGACCTTTTCGGGCTGGTGAGGTCGGCGAGGGTAATAAAGCTGAACCAGCAGGTGCGGGTGCTCCCCGTGCCGGCTGACATCGAAGCCGGGGGAATGTCCAGCGATGTTTTCATCGGCGATATCCCTGTGCGGAGGTTCGTCCTGCCCGACCCATTCGTGATAAGCGGCGCGCGGGAGTACACCGGCAGGGAGCCGATGAACCGCATACACTGGGCGCAGAGCGCGCGCACCGGTTCGCTGATGGTCTACAACAACGAGTACACCACCGAGAGGAGGGTGCTCATTCTGCTGAATGTCCAGCGGAACTTCCACGGCGAGCGTCAGGAAATAAGCGTTCCTACGCTGGAGGCTCTGATAAAGGGCGCGGCGTTCATGCTCGACTGGTGCATGAAAACCCACACGCAGTGCGCGCTGACGGCGAACTCCCCGCAGCCGCTGAAACCGGAATGCGGCGAGGGCTACGGCCATACGATAAAGCAGCTCCGCAGCCTTGCAGAGCTTGAGACCTCATGCGGCGAGCACATCGACGACTTCATTACCGGGCTGCGGTTCGATGGATATACGGACGTGGTGTTCATCAGCAGCTTCCTTGATGAAAAGTGCTACGAGACGCTTCACGCGCTGTCTGAAAACGGCAGGAGCGTTTCGATATTTTCAACTGACATTGAACAGACGGATCTGTGCGAAGTCTGGCATATTCCCAGACCGCATATCAGATAATGGACTAATGGGCGAAAGGCGGTGCGGCGTTGCATAAGAAGCTGCTTATGGTGCTGGCGGTGTTGTGCCAGTTCCTGGTGCTGTTCCCGTTTCTCGTGATGAGCGAGGGGATAGGCTTCGGCGAGTTCGTCTGGTGGCACTACGCCGCGATGTACGCCGCGGCGGCGGGATTCTGGGCAGTCGGGAGGCTGCTGCGCGGCTGGGCTTCCGGCGCCGGACTCTCCAAGCGCGGACGCGGCTGGGCGGGTTTCCTGTCAAGGGTCGGATTTGTCGCGCCGGGCGCGGCGTTCTGCGTAGTCTGCGGGCTGATGGGGCTGCATTCCGGGCTTTACCTGTACCTGCTTCCGGGCTGCATTGCCGCGTATTACGGCGGCTCCCTCTCGGTCGGCAGGGACTACAGCGAGGTGTTCTCCAGCGGGTGGTTCGGGGTGTATTTCGTCGCGGCGGTTATCGCGGCGGTGCTTTTGAGCTTCACGCATAACGACTTCATCTGCTCGGCGGGAATGACCCAGCTCTGCGTTTCTTTCGGAGCGCTTATAATCGGCGCGGCAGTGCTCACTAACCAGACCAACATTGACGTCCAGACCCGGCAGCGTGCTGGCGGGCGCGCCGTCCTTCCGGCGGGAGTCCGCAGGAGCAACGCGCTAATGATAGCCGTGGTCGGCGCTGTGATACTTGCGCTGTTCCTTTTCGCGAAGCCGTTCGGGAACGCCATTCTGGAGTGTATAAAGGCGGTGGTGAGGTTCCTGCTTTCACTGCTGAACCGCGGCAGAGAGGATGTCGACGACGACAACGAGCTTGCCGAGAACACCTCCGACGTGATAGACTACACCACCAACGAGAACCCCTACGCCGACCTGCTGATGTTCCTTCTGGCGGCGGGTATCGTGTTCCTTGTCGTGAAGTTCCGCAGGCAGATATGGGGCTTTATCCGGGAGATATTCGCGCCGCTGTTCAAGGAGGCGGTCAGGGAGGAACCCGCGCCGTTTTTCGACGAGGTGTCGTCATCAGGGGACGCGAAGTACGCTTCCAGAAGCTCCGCCAGAACCGAGCGCGAGCTGCTGAAAAAATACCGCCGCGAAACCGACCCTGCGATGAAGTACCGCGAGGGCTACGAGCTGTTTCTTATGCGGCTGGGGAGGTCTGCGTTCCCGCAGCTCCCGACGGACACGACAACGCTTCACACCGACAAGGGCGGGAAGGCGTTCGGCGGGCGGGTGCCTGAGGAGGAAATCTCTGGAATGGTGCGCACCTACGACCGCGTGAGGTACGGTGGGGAGATTCCGGATAACAATGAGCTTGAGCAGCTCGACAGGCTGCTTGACGATATACGCTGAAATAAATACAGGAGATTTCAAAATGACATTCAGAAGACTTCTTTCAGGCGATGGACATATACTTCTGGACGGAGCGATGGGCTCCGTGCTTCAGCAGCACGGGCTGAAGCTGGGCGGGCTTCCTGAGGAGCTAAACTTCACTGAGCCTGACCTTATCCGTTCAATACACCGTTCCTACATCGAAGCTGGCGCGCAGGGAATCTACGCGAACACCTTCGGCGCGAACCGCCATAAGCTGCAAAGCAGCAAGTACACCGTCGAGCAGATAGTAAAGCAGGGAATAAAGCTCGCGCGGGAAGCCGCAGAAGGTACCGACGTGCTCGTCGGGCTTGATATAGGCTCGCTGGGAAGAATGCTCCGCCCGACCGGAGACATGCCGGTCGATGAAGCGTACGATATGTTCCGCGAAGTAATGACGGCGGGCAGGGAAGCGGACTTCATCGCCATTGAAACCATGACCGACCTTATGGAGATAAAGACCGCGCTCCTCGCCGCGAAGGAAAACACCGACCTTCCGGTTATCTGCACCATGTCGTTTGAGCAGAACATGCGTACCTTCACCGGGTGCAGCGCGGCGGCAATGGCGCTGACCCTTTCGGGGCTTGGCGCGGACGTCATCGGCATGAACTGCTCCCTCGGCCCGAAGGACGCGCTGCCCATCGTTGACGAGATACTGAAATGGAGCAGCGTTCCGGTGCTGATACGTCCGAATGCGGGACTCCCCGATCCGTCCACGAATCTGTACAACACCACGCCGGAGGAATACGCCGAGGTGATGGAGCAGATTGCGGCAAAGGGCGTAAAGGTGCTCGGCGGCTGCTGCGGAACCACCCCGGATTATATCCGGGAGGTAGCGAAGCGAATCAAGGGGAAGACCTGCGTAATGCCGCAGCCGGAGATCCCCGCAGCAGTGTGCAGCGCTTCCAGCGTTGTTACGATAGACACGGTGCGCATAATCGGCGAGAGAATCAACCCCACCGGAAAGAAGCTTTTCAAGGAGGCGCTCAAGAAGCACGACCTTGACTACATCATGCGACAGGCTCTGGAGCAGACCGGCGCGGGCGCTGAGATACTCGACGTCAACGTAGGTCTGCCGGATATCGACGAGAAGGAAATGATGCTCGCCGCAGTTAATGCGATACAGTCCGTGACGGACGCTCCGCTGCAAATCGACACCACGGAGCTTCCGGTGCTTGAAGCCGCGCTGCGTATCGTTTCCGGCAAGCCCATCGTGAACTCCGTCAACGGCGAGGACGAGAAGCTTGACACGGTGCTCCCGCTTGTAAAGAAGTACGGAGCCGCAGTAGTCGGTCTGACGCTTGATGAAAACGGCATTCCCAGGACCGCCGAGGAGCGCTTCGCGATAGCCGAGAAGATACTTCGCCGCGCGCAGGAGTACGGCATCCCCAAGCGCGACGTCTACATCGACTGCCTGACCCTGACCGCCTCCGCAGAACAGGACGGCGTAAAGGAAACTCTGAAAGCGCTCCGCATGGTAACTGAAAAGCTGGGACTGAAAACGGTGCTCGGCGTGTCGAATATATCGTTCGGTCTGCCGAACCGCGAGCTTGTGAACTCAACGTTTATTTCACTCGCAATGCAGTGCGGACTTACCCTCCCGATAATGAACCCAAACATAGCTTCAATGACCGGCGCGGTAAGAGCCTTCCGTCTGCTGAGCGGCTATGACCGCCACGGCGCTGAGTTCATCGAGAGCTACGGCGCGGAGGTGAAGAAGCCCGCGGCGGCGGTTCCCACTTCAGAAATGGACATCTCAGACGCGGTTGCCGCAGGCCTCAAGGCTGAGTGCGCGGCGGCGGCGGAGCGCATGCTGTCCTCCGGCATTGATCCGATGGAGATAATCAACGGCAAGCTGATACCGGCGCTGGACGCGGTAGGCTCAAAGTTTGAGAAGGGGACGATATTCCTGCCGCAGCTCATTCAGTCTGCGGGAGCGGCGCAGGCAGCGTTCGACGTCATCAAAAAGGCGATATCCGAGCGCGGCGGCAGCGGAGTATCCGCAGGCAGAGTGGTACTCTGCACGGTAAAGGGCGATATCCACGACATCGGAAAGAACATCGTAAAGACCCTGCTCGAGAACTACGGCTTCGATGTTATCGACCTCGGAAAGGACGTTGACTACCAGGACGTTGTTGACGCTGCGATAAAGTACGACGTGCGCCTTGTAGGTCTGTCAGCGCTGATGACGACCACGCTCAAGAGCATGGAGAACACGATAAAGCTGCTGCACGAAAACAACGTGAACTGCAAGATAGTAGTCGGCGGCGCAGTGCTGACTCCGGATTACGCCGAAAAGATAGGCGCGGATTTCTACGCCCGCGACGCAAAGGAGACCGTAGATATTGCAAGAAAGGTCTACGGAGCGCAGGATTGATTCCCGAAATACAAGAAACCCCCGGGCGAATGCCCGGGGGTTATTTGCATTGTGTCAGTATCAGCCGAGGATATCTGCCGCCTTTGTGTTGTCGGCGGTCACAGCGTAGTAAACTGTGTTGCCGTCCTGCTTTACGAAGCAGTCGTCGAACTTGTACATTTCATCGGGGGTGTAGTCCTTGTAAGTGGACTTCTGATTGTCAACGCGCTTTTCAAGGGCGGTCTTGATCTCGTCCGCCTTTTCTGCGGAGTCAGCGGTGAACACGCCGAACTCGTCAGGGTAAGCGCCGGAGCCGCAGATGTAAGCCGCGTAGTCGGAGATCCCGTCAGCGCTGAATCCGAAACGAACGTCGATGGTGTCAGTGTCAACAGCGACCATCTCGCCGCTGAAGGTGATGTTTGCAAGAACCGCGTCTGCCTTTTCAGCGGCAGTCTTGAGCTCAGCCTCGGCGGTGGAGGCGCTTTCAGAAGCGCTGGAGCTGGACTGCTCGGAAGCGGAGCTGTTTCCGTTGGAGCACCCGGTCAGGAGGAGCGCAGCCGCAAGAGCTGCAATTGCGATATTCTTTTTCATTGTGTTGTCCTTTCTATCAGATGATGTCCTCTATATATTTCAGAACGACTTTGTAAGTCGCACCCTTGAAGTGCAGACCGTCGTTTTCTGCGTATTCATGCAGGAAGTAGCCGTTGTCGTCGGAAAGCAGCGCGTACAGGTCGATGTAGGTTACGCCCTTTTCGGAGGCAAGCTCCCTGAGGTATTTGTTGAAGTCGCGTATCATCGAGTTGTCGATACCCGCGTTAGCGGCGGAGGAGCTGTCAGTTGTCACCGGAGTAACAGACAAGATGTAAACGGTGCTGTCCGGGCAGTTTGCCTGGAGCTTCTCAACGAGAGTGCGGTAGCTTTCCTCCATTGAAGCGGCGGCAGTGATTCCGTTGGAGCCGAGCATTATGAAGATACGCTTGGGCTGCATTGTCACTGCGTAGTTGTAGGCGGTGTCGGTCACGCCGTTGCCGAGGTCGATGGCGTTGTTGAGCGCCTTGTAGGGGGTGTACCCGACTGCGGCGGCAACGTTCTTAGGATCAAGCACGCCGTAGAGCGAGAATCCGGTGGAGATACTGTCGCCGATGAACAGGTCGTCAGCGAAGAAGGTTTTGTCGTAGTCCTCCGACAGGGAACTGGTGGAATCAGGCTCGGAATCGGCGGGGGCAGAGGACTCGTCAGGCGCGGAGTTTTCCTCGGGCGCGGAGGTCGTGGTGACCGCCGGAGATGAAACCGGAGCGTGCTTTGAGGAAGCCTCAGGCTCGGGAGTTTCCTGGATATAGCGCTGAGTGTAGCTCAGAATTATATCGTAGGTCGGAGCGGAGATGTGCATGCCATCGTATTCGTTGTAGTCGGAGCGGAGCGCGCCGGCGTTGTCTGTCATCTTTGAGAAGATGTCAAGATATACAACGCCAAGTTCACCGCACATACCCCTGAGATACTCGTTGAAGGATATAACGTTTGAATTATCGACGCCAATGCTTGCCGCCGCGGAGCTGTTCGCAGTGAGCGGCGTGATGGAGTAGAGATAGATCACGGCGTTCGGGCAGGCGGATTCCAGCTTCTCAACCAGAGTGCGGAAGCTTCCTTCCATTGCGATCGGGGAGTTCAGCCCGTTGAAGCCCATCATCAGGAATATGCGCTCCGGCTGCATTTTTTCTGCGTAGGACAGCGCGGAGCCGGTGCTTCCGTCAGCGAGAGCGATATCTTCCGCATGAGCCTTGTACGGGGTCATGCTGACGCTTGCTGCGACGTTCTCGGCGTTCAGCTTGGAATAGTCGTTGAATCCTGTCGCGATACTGTCGCCGATGAAAAGATCCTTTGCGAAGAATTCGCGGCTGTAGTCGGAGGAGCCGAAATCAACATCGCTGACCTGTGGTTCCTCGGTGGGTTCTTCCGTAGGCTCGGGCGCAGGCGTCGTCACCGCCGGAGTGGTTTCCTCGGGCTTGCTTTCTTCGCCGCCGCGTACGTTCAGCAGGATAATCAGCGCCGTAACCACCGCAATAAGAGCCACGGACAGCACGATCAGCATTATCCCGCTGCGTGAGAGACCGCCTTTTTTCACGGGGCGGCCGGGAATTTTCTTGTTTTTCTGCATTTTATTTTCTCCAATTATTATCTGTAGGTAACCTCTAAAAACCTCCTTCACGGCAGATTTCTATGACTTATATCATCTGCTTCGTTGTCAAACCTTGAAATACATACAGTATTACTGCGGTTTGACGCCTAGCATCTGATATAAGTCATGTACGAAATCTGCTCGTGTCCCGGTTTTTAGAGGTTACCTGTATTTATTCTGTCAGACCCGCCAGCAGGAAAACCGCCGGGGAGTTCCAGTATATTGTAACTTCGTTGAGGGAGTAGCACTCCATATTGTCCGAGAAGCACTTCATCGGGGGAGTTCCCTTCGGAATAAGCGCCCTGGCGAACTTGTCGTCGAGGCGGCTGTTCGCGCCGCCGCTGACCAGTCCGGGAATGCACTCCTCTACCTTGTCGGCGTGGGCGGGGCGGTGGTGCGGGTAATTCACGCACAGGCTGCCGGTTCCGGTGATGTAGCTGTATCCGGTGGCGTTAACGCCGAGAATGTAGTCGAGCTGCATTGCGGCGTACTTCCGGAAATGCGGGTCGCCGTTGATGGAGCGTTTTTCGAGGTAGTCCGCGATGAGGAACGTCATGCCGTTTGTGAGCACGGTCATGTTGCTTCCCCAGTTGTACTGGTCGGGTTTCAGCGAAACTCCCCAGCCGTTTGAATCGCAGACCTTAGCAAGTTCCTCGGCTTTCGCAAGGAATGCGGATCTCAGCTTTGACAGCACCGCGGCGTTCCCACGGTTGTGGAGCAGCAGAGCCAGCGAGCCGAATCCTCCGACCGAAGCGAATCCCAGCGAAGTAAGGCTGAAATTTTCGTTCAGCAGGTTCAGCAGTCTGGCGTAGTACATTTCGTTGTCGAAAATCGCGAACAGCTCCGCGGCCGCCCAGAAGCGGTTGTCGCGGTCGTTGCGCTCGCCGTAAACGCCGGTCTCGCAGCCCTCGGGGTTGTCAAATCCGATGAATCCCGGGTACTTTTCAAGCCATTCGTAGGCGGCGCAGGAGCTTTTCAGCAGCCTGCCGGAGAACGCCTTGTCGAACTCGCGGTAGATCCCGGAAGCCAGCGCGGTGACAGCCGCAAAGTCGGCGGTAGCGCTGGAGGAGACCGGAAGCACGTACATTTGTTCGCGGTCGTCCTCGGGCATTACGAAGGCGGCGTGCTTCGCGGTGGTAGCCTTGTGCCAGACCGCGCCGTCGAATCGCTGCATTTTCAGGAGCCACTCAAGCTCCCAGCGGCACTCTATAAGTATGTCCGGCATATTTGAGGGCTTGCCGGGAATATTCAGATCCTGCCTGCGGAACGCTTCCGGGAACATCTTCCACGCATAGAGAAGGTGAGCCAGTGCAGCGGCGGCAGCGGTGACGTACTTGCCGTAGTCCCCGGCGTCGTGCCAGCCTCCGGTAACGTCGAGCTTAACGGAGTGATCCTCCCAAAGCACCGCCGACGTGGAGTGACACTTTTCGTGCGTCCACATTCCGGCGTATTTCTCCTCAAGGGCGCAGCCGCAGCGCTGGAAGTAGAACGCTTTCATGCAGTCGTCGAAGCAATTCTTGTAGACGTCCTCGCCGATACGGAATACCGGCGAGAAATCAGTCCCGCTTATAATGCGGTAAGTCCCGGGGGCGGTCAGGCGGCTGAAATCCGCCTTGAACAGCGTTTCGCCGGAGGCTTCGTCAGCCCCCGCCGGGACAGGAACTCCCGAGAAGCAGATGCTCCCTTTTTCGTTGATCACCGAGTAATAACCCGCAGGGAATGTGAAAACCGCAGCCTTTTCCGCGGTGGGAAGGTAGCCCGCCTGGTCGACGAATATCCGGAAGGAGGTTTCCAGCCTTTCAGGACGGGGGATTTCTATATCAGCATTGTTCATTTGCAATACCTCATGTGTTGTTCTTTGCCCGGATCTGGGGTGATTTTTATGTGTCGGGCGTATGTCAATACACAATTATTCTACCACAATGCCCGGAATAAGTCAATAGAAAATTACTTATTTATATGTTAATTCTGGTATAGACGCATTACAGAAAAAATATAGCAAAAAAGGGCTGCAACTTAATGCAGCCCTCAGTGAATTTGTTATAGCTCAAATCTCAACGAATGCAGCGGTGCAGCCGTCGACCTTAACGGTACCGCCGGCGACTTCAGCCTTGCCGCCGACCGTGTAAACCAGCTTTCCGGGAAGTCCGCCGACCTCAGCCTTTTCAGCGGAGGGGTTGATTATCACGGCGATCGTCTGGGAGCCGTCGGAGCGCTTGTAAACCATCGGGTAGCCGTCGGAGATGAACTCGATGGAGCCGCGGCTTTGCAGCGCGGGGTTAGCCTGCCGGAACTCAATGAGCTTCTTGACCTCGCTGCGCAGGGAAGCCGGGTCGCTGCTCTGGGTCTCGGCGTCGGGACGATCAGCGGCGGGATCCTGTGGAATGTACAGCATTTCAGCCGGAGCGGTGGAGAATCCTGCGTTCAGTCCCTTATTCCACTGCATGGGGGAGCGGGAACCGGTTCTGCCGTAGCCTCCCTCGACGGAAGTCAGGTTCTCGACGTAGCGCATGCCGATCTCATCGCCGTAGTAGATGAACGGAGCGCCGGGCATCGAAAGCAGGAACGCGAAGGCAACGCGGAGCTCGTCAACATCAAGGGTGCGGGCAAGTCTGTCCATGTCGTGGTTGCCGGAGGGAATGCAGATCAGACCCTTTCCGTCGGTCTTGGCGCAGTTTGCCTTGTAAGCCTCGATGAACTCCTTAGCGGAACCCTTTGCACGCTTGGAGAAATACGGCTCGTCGCAGCGGAACAGGTCGTTGTAGTGGGAGGGTCCGAAGTGCAGCAGGAAGTCCATGTGGAAGCCGCCGATGAGAGATTTGTCCGGTTCGCCCCATTCGCTGACCATAGCGGCGTCCGGGAACTCTTTATTAAGGAACTCGCGGATATTCTGCCACAGCGCAATGGTACCCTTGCCGTCCTCGTCGTGCTTAACAAGGGAGCCAGCCATGTCAACGCGGAATCCGTCGCAGCCCATTGCAAGCCAGAATCTCATTATGTCCTTGAGAGCCTCGCGGGTGGCTATCGGACCGGGAGCGTCCATCGGCTGCTGCCAGTCGCGGTCAGGCTTGTAGAAGCCGTAGTTCAGCGCGGGCTGGTGGGAGAAGAAGTTGACAGCGCAGGAGCCGTCGCGGTCGGAGATACCGCGGATACAGCCCATTCCCTCGGGTGATTCCCAGATGCTGTTAGTCCAGACGTAGCGGTCGGTGAACTCGTTGCGCTCTGCCTTCATGGATTCCTTGAACCACTTGTGGGTAACTGCGGTGTGACCCGGCACGAGGTCTAGCAGCACGTGAATTCCGCGTGCGTGCGCCTCGGAGAATACCCGGGCGAGATCTTCGTTCGTGCCGTAGCGCGGAGCGGCGGTGTAGTAGTCCTCCACGTCGTAGCCTGCGTCGCCGAAGGGGGACTTGAAGCAGGGATTGATCCAGATGGCGTTGCAGCCGAGTTCCCTGATGTAGTCCAGCTTTTCGATTATACCGTTAAAATCGCCTATGCCGTCTGCGTTGGTGTCGTTGAAGGACTGGGGGTATATTTCGTAAAATACTGCATTATTGAGCCATTCGGGCTGCTTTGTAATACTCATGATCGTTCTCCTTTGAATGTTTTATTACGGTGAAACCGTTTACACCTATAGTATAGCAGAAATTTCTAAAAAGTAAAGCGGCAAACCGTACAATAAAAAAGCGGGATTTTTGCGAAATTTCCGGTGATATAATTAAAGACGATAGATTTGTACGATTTTTCATGCTGTTTTTACTATCCGGCGCAAATCAGAACCCGCGCACCTTGAGCTTGTTTACGAGCTGCACGTAAAATTCCCGGACATCGAACCCCGGTATATTCTCGCGGTTGAGGTCGATCACATCCGCGTGGGTGATACCGCGCTTTCCCGTTGGGTGGAGCACCGTGAAATCCTCGCCCCAGGGCGCGGAGGTCAGCGCTACCAGACCGTCGTTGTCGCCGTCGTATTTTTTCACGATGGGGTAGGAGAGGTTCAGCGGAAACCGCCCGCTCTTTGAGCACCGCGCATGGGAGCCTACGCTCTGGTACATCACGCCGGGCGCGTCAGGCGTGTCCTGATCGAACTGCTCGCAGCGGCTGTTCGTGAGGTCGGTAACTGCCGCGAGGAAGTCCGGATTTGGGTCGCCGAGGCGCTTGAACGCGGAGTTGTAGATCTTTTCAACGCTTTTAACGAATTTCTCCGGCGCGGTGTTCAGAAGGTACTCCGCGAAAAGGCAGCCGTGGTGCGGAGTGTTTATCGTGGTCAGGGAAGCGACGTATTTATCCGAGCCGAGCTTTGAAATAGCGTATCTTGAGTCCAGACCGCCCTTGGAGTGCGCGATGATGTTCACCTTGCCGCAGCCGGTCTTTTGCACGAGCTGCTCGATACGCTCGGCGAGTTCAGCGGCGCTGTCCTCCACGGAAGCCGCCGACTGCTGCTCGCCGTAGAATATCACGGCTCCGTTGGCTTCAAGCTCTGCCGGGATACGCCCCCAGTAGTTCATCAGCTTGCTGTCCCGGAAGAACACCCCGTGCACGAGCAGCAGCGGGTATTTCGTGCGGCATAGCTGGTCGTCGCGGCGGGACTTGTTGAGCAGCGCCTTTTCGGTCTCGAATGCGCATTCCCGGCGGGTTATGCGGTATATCAGCGCGAGCATTACAAGGTCGGCGGGCATCACCATTCCCAGCACTATACCCCACACGCGGTATTTCAGCCCGAGCTGTACCGACGTGCAGTAGACCTTTATTATACCGTTCCAGAAAATCACGAGTTCGGCGCAGAACAGCACGATCCCCTCCGAGACCGCCGTCAGCGTTGGAATAACGCTGCATACCGCCGCCCAAATCGTGTACGCTGCGATACCCAGGCAGGCTATGCCGGTCACGAAAAACGCGAGTATCTGTTCGGTGCCGTCGGCGAGTATCCTGAGCCGGAAGGTGGGATATTTTTTCAGCTCCGGGAAAATGCTGTACACTATAAGATAGGTGAAAAACGCGGTGTAGACCAGAATGTACACCGGCAGCGGCGCTCCCGCAAAATACATCAGCAGCGGGCTTGAGATACCTGCGATGATAAGCAGGAAATGAACTATCCTGACAACCATGTCTGTGTGACCTCCCAGTTTTGCACGAAGCCGGTCAGCGGCGGCTTCGGCTATGCGGTCAGAGTTTTCCGCCAGTGTTATGAGCCATGCGATAAATCTCATGCTTCCTCCTCCGGAATGCCGAAAACCGTTTGCAGCAGAGCCTTTCCGCTTTCCGTGCGGAATATCCTTTCGCAGGCGTTCCGGACTGCGTCCATTGAAGCGCCGTCCTCGAACAGGTTTACTACGAAATCCGCTTCAATGAGTATCTGAAGATCCCTGCCGTCGATTCCGGTATAGGTGTGGTGATGGCCTACCATGTAGCATATCCGCGCAATGTCGCCGGCGGGGAAGTTCAGCTCTTTCAGCATTTTTTCCGCCTCCGGAGGTCCCAGCCGCTCCTGGAGTTTTCCGCCGCACTCCCCGAACTGTGCTTCCGCGGGCTTGATGCCGATATCGTGGACGAGCGCGGCGCATTCCAGCAGGAACTGCTCTTGCTCCGGAAGCTGCTCTCTCAGCCCGATGTACCGTGAGAACGCGTGGACTTTTATAAAGTGCTGAATGCGCTTGGGGTCGCCTGTGTAGTACTCTATCATTTTTTCGGTGAGTTTCTGTATCATATAATTACCTCATAATCTGAACTCGCAGCCTTATTCTTTTGGTCACCTCTAAAAACCTTGCTTGCATCGCATTCGGCGCACTCTACCCATTTTCCCTTTTCAAACCGGTTTTTAGAGGTTCCCTTTTGACAGTATTGTACCATAAATCCCTGAATAAATCAACCATAAAAGGATAAAATAACACGAGAAAACGGCAGAAAGGGGAATACAGATTTGTCTGAAAACGTACACACATCAATACCGTCGGACACTCCGCTTGCGAAATCGCTCGACCGCAATCTTGTGATGCTGAAGGGAATAACCGGCGGCTCGAGCGATGTGATAATAAAGACCGGTACTCTGTGCGGGGCGCGCATTGCGGTGATAACCTGCGAGGGAATGGCAGACACGGACACGCTCGCGCAGCTCATCTACAAAAAGCTGAACGACGCCGGAAATTCCGAAAAGCTACCGCCGGAGGAGATAATGTCGCGGCTGTTCGACGACTGGCTGATAGCCGCAGAGCAGCTTGACGTACTGAACATCGGCGACCTGGTTCTGAAAATGCAGAGCGGCTTTGCGATAGTCCTTGTGGACGGCACTTCCCGGGGTATCGCCATCGGTATCCAGGGGTACCCCTCGCGCGGGGTGGACGAGCCTTCCGGGGAGCTGAACGTCCGGGGCAGCCGCGAGGGCTTCGTGGAGGTGATACGCCGCAACATGGCGCTGATACGCCGCCGCATAAAGTCTCCTACTCTGGTGTTCGAGATGATGGTGATAGGTGAGCGCAGCAACACGGATATCTGCCTGTGCTACCTCAGCGACAAGGCGTCGCCGAAGCTGCTTGAGGACGTAAAGAAGCGGCTCAAAGCCGTGAAGCTCAACACGATACTTGAGAGCGGCTATTTGCAGCCGTTTTTCGAGGGAAGCGGCGGCTGGTTCTTCTCGGAGTGCGGGACCTGCGAGCGCCCGGATTCCTTCGCGGCGAAGCTCTACGAAGGACGGATCGGGATACTCGTGGACGGCACTCCGTTCGCGCTGACCGTTCCGTACCTCTTTATAGAGAATTTCCAGACCCTTGACGACTACACCCAGAAGCCGTTCTACGCGCTTTTCATCAGAATTGTGCGTCTGGCGGCGTATTTCATAACGCTTTTCCTGCCGGGAGCCTACGTTGCGATAGCCTCCTACAGCCCGGAACTGCTGCCGTCGTCGCTGCTGCTGAACCTCGCAGCCTCGGAGCAGGCGGCGCCTTTCTCGCTTATGGCGGAATGTCTGCTTATCCACTTTATGTACGAGATACTCCGCGAGGCAGGGATACGCCTTCCGCGCCCGATAGGCCACGCTATAGGCGTTGTCGGCGGTATAGTTATCGGCGATATCACGGTCAACGCCGGGCTGGTCGGCGCTCCGATGGTGCTGGTGGTGGCGCTGAGCGGACTTTGCAGCTTCGTTGTGCCAGCGCTTTACGAGCGCACCGTGATCCTGAGGTTCATCTATATCCTTGCCGGCGGCATTTTCGGGCTTTTCGGACTGCTGCTCGCGGCGGGCGTAATTATAATCAAGATGTGTTCGCTGAACACCTACGGAGTGCCATATATGGCGCCGATATCCCCGTATAATCCGAGAAGCTCCCGGGACATGCTGTTCCGCGCGGGCTGGAAGCGCCTCCAGAAGGGCGACGTCACGGTGCAGGGTCTGAACGGCAGCGAACTTAGCGGAGGTCAGAATGCCTGAGATAAGTGAAAATTCGCATAAGATCAGCGCGGCGCAGCTATTCTGCATACTCCTGCTGATGAGAGTTTCCTCCGAGCTGGCGTATCCCTCAAAGGGCGGCTTCGGCGGGAGCGGTCTGGCGGCGGCTCTTACCGCCGAGGCGGTGCGCTTCCTGATAGCCCTGCCGGTGCTTATCTACGCCTGCAAGGGCGGCGGATTCTACGCGGCGGTATGGCGTAAAAACCGCTTCCTTGGCTGGGTCGCGGCGGTCGGAGCCGCGCTGCTCCTGGCGGGGTTTGTTGTGCGCACTGCGGTGTACGCCTCCGGGTTTGTGCGCAGGAATATGCTGCTGAAAACTCCGCAGCTCCTGATAGCGCTGCTGATGGCTGCGTTTGCGGTGTACGCCGCGGTGAAGGGCGGCGAGGCTCTCGCCCGGGCAGGAGTGCTATTCCTTTGGGCGGCCGGGATCGTGACTGTACTGCTGATACTCGCGGATATCCCCTATATGGATTTCGGCAGGGAACTCCCGGAATGGAGCACTGAGCTGTTTCTGACCGACGTTGTCGAGCGTTTCTGCCGCAGCGGCGAGTACCTCGTATTCGCGGCGCTGCTGCCGTATGTCCGCAGCAGCAATAGCGCAGACCGGAAAAAGCTCGGAGCCGCAGGGTTCTGCTTTGCGGCGGCGGGGGCGGTCTGCTCCGCGCTGTTCTGCGTATTCTTCGGGGCGGTGCTCGGCGAGTACTACAGCATGGCTGATTACCCGATAGCCGCCGCCGGCTCACTTGCGGACGTCGTTCTGTTCAAGAGGCTTGACGGAGCTGCATGCGCGGTGTGGTCGATGGCTTCGGCGTTCAGAATGGGCGTGATGCTGTTTGCGGCGTGGTCGGTGATAGGAGAGGTGCTGAAATGCTCCCGCGGAGCTTCACAGCCCGCGCCCGGAAAGGAGAGCTGCGCATGAGAAAATTCCTGCTGCTGTTTGTCGGAGCGCTCACGCTGCTGAGCGGCTGCTCCACGTCGGAAATCGGGGAACGCGCGATAATCCAGGCAGCCGCCGTAGACTACGACGGGGAATATATCGTGAGCGCGCTGCTGTTCAGCTCCGGCGGCGGGAGCGGCGAGCTTGTGAACGCCGCCGATGAGAACGTAATTAAAGTCACCGGGCGGGGAAGCACGTTTTCGGAGGCGGTCGACGATATCTCGCTTGTTGACGGCAAGGAGATATTCATGAGCGAGAACCGCCTGCTGATACTCGGAGCGGGGTTCGTGGAAACCGACTTCACTCCGGCGCTGGAAACGCTCTCCCGGGACATGCGCTGTTCGCTGAACATGCTGGTGTGCACCGCCGACGATCCCGATATACTGACCGACCTTCATTTCAAGGAGGGTCTGACCGCCGCCGAGAAACCGGTCAGCATGATAGAGAATGCGTACAGCTCCGGCTCGTCGCCTCGGGCGTACCTGCTCGACCTTCTGAACGACGCGGCGGCGGGTCGTGAGACTCTGCTCCCGAGGTTCCGCGGAACGCAGAACGGCTACGGCATGACCGACGGCGACAGCGGCGAGACCGCAGAGCTGTACGGCTCGAGGTTTCTGAGCGGCGGAAGGCTCTCGGCTCCGCTGAATCCTGAGGAGACCGCCGGAGCGCTCCTGGTAACCGGGGAAAGCGGCCGCACTCTGCTGAACTTCACGCATGCGGGCAGAGAGCTGGGCTGCGAGGCATACTCCGTGAAGCTGACGGAGGAGGACGGCGGCTACGTGCTTTCCGCGAAGCTGCGCCGCCGTGACGGCTCCCGGCTTCCGGAGGAACTAAAGGACGCCGCTATGTCGGAACTATACAGTATCGTACGGGCGGGGCTTGACGCGCTCGGGTGACTTTTCAGGCACGGCGGACTCCGCGAGGGGCTGCCGTGCTTTTTGCAGTGCGGGTTCGTAGAATTCGATGTGCAAAATGCACAATTTAAGCTTGAAAAAATATATGTTATTTGTTGAAAATTTTGTTGAAAAACTCTTGACTTTTTTGCAAATCCGTGTTAAATTATATTTAGCACTCAGAGAGCTAGAGTGCTAAAGACTTAGGAAGGTGGTCAGATTGGATACCAGATCAATGAAAATACTCGCGGCGATAGTCGATGAGTATATCAGAACAGGCGAGCCGGTAGGTTCAAAGGCGCTTGCCGAAAAACCGGACATCTCGGTTTCCTCTGCCACGATAAGAAATACGATGGCGGCGCTCGAGCAGGAGGGTTATCTCGATCACCCTCACACATCTGCCGGAAGGGTTCCGACATACAAGGGCTACAGGTTCTACATCGACAACCTTATGGATCCGATACCGCTGGATCAGGCGGATAAGGAGCAGATCGACGGGCTGCTTGAAAAAGCGGTCCACGACAGCAGCTCCTCGCCGGAGGAAGCGATAGTTGAAAGCGCTTCCGCAGCGCTCGCTGAGATCACGAAATGCGCGACGTACTCAACGAATCACGTTTCGCAGTTCTCGGTCATCACTAAGGTGGACGTTATCCCGACGGGACGCCGCATGTACGTGCTGCTGATGATAACCAGCACCGGCGCGATAAAGAACCGGGTCTGCCGAATGCAGTTCGACCTGACGAACGAGCAGATGGAGTTCTTCACGAACTTCGTCAGCAAGAATCTCCAGGGCGTGAACCTCGCGGAAATGACCGACGAGTACATCAACAAGCTCACCCAGGCGCTCGGCGCGTATATGATAACGCTCTCGCCGCTGCTGACAGCGGTGTGCGAGCTTTCGAACGACCTTGTGCAGGGCAACGTCGACGTACAGGGACAGAGCAACCTGATAGAATGTCAGGAGTTCCCGGTGATGGACGTTATGAAGTTCCTGGAGAACAAGAAAGAACTTTCAGCGCTGCTGGACAGCACGTTCTCGGGCATCAGCATAAAGTTCGGCGGCGAGGACAGCGCGGATACGTTCGCAATAAGCAATTCAAGCTTTGTCAGCGGAACGTATTACAAGGACGGCAAGCCCGCGGGAACCCTCGGAGTCATCGGCCCGATGAGACTGGACTACCGCAGGGTTATCCCCTACATCGAGTATTTCAGCAACAAAATTACAAGGCTGCTTTCTGAAGAAACGGATAAGCCGCCTCAGATAGAAAGTGAGGTCAAGAAAAATGGAGAATAGCGAAAGCAAGGATCTGGAGCAGAACGCACAGACCGAAGAAGCCCCCGCAGAAGCAGAGGCGGTCGACGAACAGCCCGCAGATGACAAGCTCGCCGCAGAGCTGGCACAGGTCAAGGATCAGCTCCTCCGGACGATGGCTGAATACGACAACCACAGAAAGCGCACCGCAAAGGAAAAGCTGGAGCTTCGCGCGGACATCATCTCAAACGTTGTTTCAGACTTCCTGCCGGTCATGGACAATCTCGAAAGAGCGCTCCAGGCGGATTGCACTGACGAGAAGTACAAGCAGGGCGTTCAGATGATCTACGACAGCTTCATGGAGACGCTCAAGAAACTCGGCGTTACCGAGATCGAGAGCGACGGCGCGGATTTCGACCCGCAGCTTCACCAGGCTGTGCAGAGGGTCGACGAGGACGGCGTTGAGAGCGGCAAGGTCGCAAAGACCTTTGCAAAGGGCTACAAGATAAACGACAAGGTGATCAGATTCGCCATGGTCGCAGTAGCCAACTGAACACAGTAAATCAAGTATATTTTCATAGCATGACATCATGCGAACAGAAGAATGGAGGAAATCACTATGGGAAAGATCATTGGTATTGACTTAGGTACAACAAATTCCTGCGTATCCGTTATCGAAGGCGGCGAGCCGGTAGTTATCACCAACTCCGAAGGCTCCAGAACAACGCCTTCCGTTGTAGCGTTCACTAAGGACGGCGAGCGTCTGGTAGGTCAGCTTGCGAAGAACCAGGCTGTTACTAACCCTGAAAAGACCGTTATCTCCATCAAGAGACACATGGGCAGCGATTACAAGGTTGACATCGACGGTAAGAAGTACACTCCTCAGGAGATCTCCGCGATGATCCTTCAGAAGCTGAAGGGTGACGCAGAAGCATATCTCGGCGAGAAGGTCAACGACGCAGTTATAACTGTACCGGCATACTTCACCGACAGCCAGCGCCAGGCTACCAAGGACGCAGGTCAGATCGCAGGTCTGAAGGTACACAGAATCATCAACGAGCCGACAGCGGCAGCGCTCGCTTACGGCATTGATAAGGAAGAAGAGCAGAAGATCGTTGTATACGACCTCGGCGGCGGTACGTTCGATGTATCCGTAATCGAGATCGGCGACGGCGTTCAGGAGGTTCTCGCGACCGCCGGCAACAACCGCCTCGGCGGCGACGACTTCGACCAGAGAGTAATTGATTACCTCAAGGGCGAGTTCAAGAAGTCCGACGGAATCGACCTCAGCAATGATAAGTTCGCGATGCAGAGACTGAAGGACGAGGCTGAGAAGGCAAAGATCGCGCTCTCCAACTCCACATCCGTAAACGTAAATATCCCGTATATCACCGCAGACGCTACAGGTCCTAAGCACCTGAACGTGACACTCACAAGAGCTAAGTTCAACGAGCTGACCGCAGACCTCGTAGAGTCTACAATGGGTCCGCTGAAGCAGGCGATTTCCGATTCCGGCCTTGACAAGAACGAGATCGACAAGATCCTTCTGGTCGGCGGTTCTACGAGAATCCCCGCAGTTCAGGACGCAGTAAAGAACTTCCTCGGCAAGGAGCCGTTCAAGGGCATCAACCCTGATGAGTGCGTTGCTATCGGCGCTTCTATCCAGGGCGGCGTACTGAACAAGGAAGTTACCGGTCTGCTTCTGCTCGATGTAACTCCTCTGTCCCTCGGTATCGAGACCGCAGGCGGCGTATGCACAAGAATGATCGAGCGCAACACCACCATTCCTACCAAGAAGAGCCAGATATTCTCCACCTACTCCGACAACCAGCCGAGCGTTGATATCAACGTCCTCCAGGGCGAGCGTGAGTTCGCAAAGGATAACAAGTCCATCGGTACCTTCCGTCTGGACGGCATCGCTCCGGCTCCCCGTGGAATCCCGCAGATCGAAGTTACATTCGATATCGACGCTAACGGTATCGTTAACGTAACAGCAAAGGATCTCGGCACCGGCAAGGAGCAGCATATCTCCATCACCGCTTCCACCAACATGAGCAAGGACGATATCGACAAGGCTGTAAAGGAAGCTGAGCAGTTCGCAGCCGAGGATAAGAAGCGTAAAGAAGAGGTAGACGTACGCAACGAGGCAGACCAGATGGTTTACCAGATCGAGAAGTCCATGACAGACTTCGGCGACAAGGTAACAGAGGACGACAAGGCAAAGGTTCAGCCCAAGCTCGACGCCCTCAAGGAAGCCCTCAAGGGTACTGACATCGAGGCTATCAAGACTGCCAAGGACGAACTCCAGAAGGAATTCTACGAGGTAGCAGGCAAGATCTACCAGGCTCAGGGCGCGGCAGCCGGTGCGGCTGAAGGCGCAGCTCCTCAGCAGGACAACGGTCCTGTTGACGGCGAAGTCATCGACGAATAATCATTAAGGTAGCACAGCGCCTTGAGGGTAATCCGCAGGGCGTTGTGTTTTCGTACCCTATACAAAATACAAACCTCATACAAAGGATTGATTACTTATGGATAAAAAAGACTATTACGAGGTGCTGGGTCTGAAAAAGGGCGCTACCGACGCTGAGATCAAGAAGGCGTACCGTCAGATGGCAAAGAAATACCACCCCGACCTTAATCCTGATGATCCCGAGGCAGAGGCTAAATTCAAGGAGGTCAACGAAGCTAACGATGTGCTTTCCGACCCTGAGAAGAAGGCCAGATACGATCAGTTCGGCTTCGCGGGAGTCGATCCGAGCTACGGCGCGGGTCAGGGCACAGGCGGCGGTGGAGGATTCGGCGGTTTCGGCGGATTCACAGGCGGCTTCAGCGGCGGCGACGGCATAGACCTCGGCGATATATTCGACAACATTTTCGGCGGCGGCTTCAGCGGAGGTTCGCGCTCCAATCCGAACGCGCCGCGCAGAGGCTCTGATATCGTCGTATCGCTTAATATCAAGTTCATGGAGGCCTGCAAGGGCATAGTCCGCGACATCGAGATCAACCGCGTTGAGACCTGCCCGGACTGCAACGGCTCCGGCGCAAAGGCTGGCACCCAGGCAAAGACCTGCCCGGACTGCCACGGTTCCGGTAAGATAAACGTACGCCAGCAGACCGTGTTCGGCACGATGCAGTCCACAAGGGTCTGCACGAAGTGCGGCGGCAAGGGCAAGGTCATCGACACTCCGTGTCCGACCTGCTCCGGCAACGGCGTGACACAGAAGAAGGTCAAGATCTCGGTAAATATCCCGGCTGGTATCGCTGACGGTCAGACCATCAGACTCACAGGCAAGGGCAACGCAGGCGCTAACGGCGGCCCACGCGGCGACCTCAAGGTGCGCGTTTCCGTGCTTTCCGACAAGGTGTTCGAGCGTGACGGCGACAACATCATAATTGAAGTTCCGCTGACCTACACGCAGGCGACGCTCGGCGCAGAGATAGATATCCCGACCATCGACGGCCCGATGAAGTACACTATCCCGGCTGGAACTCAGCCCGGAAAGGTATTCACCATCAAGGGCAAGGGCGTTCAGCACGTACAGCGCGGCGGCCGCGGAGACCAGCTCGTCAAGGTGTCCATCGAGGTCCCGACCAACCTCAGCAAGAAGCAGAAAGACGCTCTCCAGGCGTTCGAAAGCACCCTCGAGGATAAGAACTACTCAAGGCGCGCGAGCTTCTTCGACAAGCTGAAAGATTTGTTCAAGTAAATAATGGCTTCAAGAGCCGCTCCGGACGCCGGGGCGGTTCTTTTTTCTTCGTTTTTCTCAATTTTCCGCCGGAATGCGCAGATTTTTCGTCAGAATTATGGGGTTTACCTCTTGAAATGCGCGTGAGTTTGTGGTAAAATATAATCTGAGTTATTATGTACAGGTAGTCTTGAGTAAACTGTACTCAGAAAGGACGCACTTTACTGTGCGCATGGTGGAAAATATGGCTAAAATGAAGATAGCGGTACTGTTCGGCGGAGCTTCAAGCGAGCACGAGGTCTCCCTGGTGTCGGCGTATTCTGTGCTGACGAATATTCCCAAGGATAAGTACGACGTGATGTGCATAGGCATCACGAAGAAGGGTCACTGGCTCTGCTACCCCGGCGAGTACGAGGATATCAGGACCGGCGAGTGGGAGAACAACCCCGATAACTGCACCGCTGTGATAAGCCCGGATACAGTCAGCAAGGGAGTTATCCTCCTCGGCGCGGACGACAAGTGCTACATACGCCGCCTTGACGCGGTGTTCCCGGTGCTGCACGGAAGATTCGGCGAGGACGGCACCGTGCAGGCTCTGTGCGCACTCGCGGGGCTTCCCTGCGTAGGCTGCGACATGACCAGCAGCGCCGACTGCATGGATAAGGCTATTACTCACACTATCCTCGACGCGGCTGGTATCCGCACCGCTCCCTACTGCTACATCACCAGGGATTCCCTGCATGATATGGACGGCGCATGCGATACTATAGAAAAGAAGCTCGGCGGCTATCCGATGTTCGTAAAGCCCGCCTGCGCAGGCTCTTCCGTTGGAGTGAGCCGCGCCGCTGACCGCGAGGCTCTCAAGAACGGCATCAAGATAGCGTTCGCACACGGCGAAAAAGTGGTGATCGAAGCTGAGATAATCGGCAAGGAAGTCGAGTGCGCGGTACTCGGCAACGGAACCGACCTCATCGCGTCCATTCCGGGGCAGATAACCCCCGCCGAGGAGTTCTACGACTACGACGCAAAATACAAGCTGGGAACCTCCGTTCTGGATATTCCGGCGAAGATATCCCCGGAAATGACCGAGGAGCTCCGCGAGACCGCAAAGAAGGCGTTCATCGCGATGGGGTGCAGCGGATTCTCCCGCGTGGATTTTTTCGCGACAGAGAACGGTCTGGTGCTCAACGAGATAAACACTATCCCCGGATTCACGCCGATAAGCATGTACCCCAAGCTGATGGCGAACATGGGCATTGAATACGGAGAACTGCTTGACAGGCTCATTGAGCTTGCAGTGGAGAGAAATTCTGAAAACTAAGGCTGGAGTGATAAAATTGGCAGATAATGCAAAGATAAAGCTCATATTAAAGCAGACCGCGGACGGCAGCACGGACAGCTCCGAGCTGTTCACACGCGGGGAATTCCGGGAGCACGGCGGCAGCTTCTTCATCGACTACGACGAGAGCGAAGCCACCGGCTACGCAGGAAGCCACGTGCAGCTCCGCATAGGCCAGCAGGACGACACCGTCACCATGACCCGCACCGGCAAGGCATTTTCGAGCCTTGTGTTCGAGAACGGAAAGCGCCATTTCTGCCAGTACGGCACGGAGTACGGCGACTGCATGATAGGCATTTCCACGGTAGATATGAGGAACGGCATGACCTCCGACGGCGGCGAGCTTTACGTCCGCTATACGATAGACGTCAACGCGGGACTTATGCTCGAAAATGAGATAACGATACACGTAAAACCCCACAACAACTAAGAGGAGAACAACAGAATGTACAACGCAGTAGAAGAAGCAAAGGCACAGGTCAAGGAAATAATCATGGGCGCGCTCGGCAGGCTCGTCGGCGAGGGAAAGCTCCCCGCAGAGCCGCTGCCGCCTTTTCAGGTGACTATCCCGGCTGACAACAGCCACGGCGATTTCTCCGCGAACACCGCGCTGGTGTCCGCGAAGGCGCTGAAAAGCAATCCCCGCGCTGTCGCGCAGATGATAGTTGAAGCCGCTGTGCTGGACGGCACCGATTTCAGCAAGATCGAGGTCGCAGGACCGGGCTTCCTGAATTTCTTCATCGGCGGCAAGTGGTTCGCAGACGTTGTTAAGAACGCTGCCGCGCTCGGCGGGGATTACGGCAAGACAGACCTCGGCAAGGGCAAGCGAGTGCTGGTAGAGTTCGTTTCCGCGAACCCCACCGGACCCATGCACATAGGCAACGCCCGCGGCGGCGCTATCGGCGACAGCCTTTCTTCACTGCTCCAGGAGGCTGGCTACGAGGTCAGCCGTGAGTTCTACATCAACGACGCCGGAAACCAGGTCGCAAAGTTTGGTAAGTCCCTCGACCTGCGTTACCTCCAGCTTTGCAGCGAGGCAGGTCAGAAGGTCGTCGCGGAGTGCGGCTCCGACATGGAGAAGCTCACCAAGACCATCTACGACCAGACCTCCACGCCGGACGAAAACGGCAATATCCCCGAGGAGCAGAAGGACTTCCCGTTTACAATGCCCTCCGACGTATACCTCGGCATGGATATCATCGAGCACGCCAAGAATTACTACGACCTCCACGGCGGCAGGGAGCTTTCCGCGAAGCCCGAGGAGGAGCGCCGCAAGGCTCTGGTAGACTATGCTCTGCCGCTCAACGAGAAGCGCCTCGAGGAGGATCTGCTGAAGTACCGCATAAAGTACGACAACTGGTTCAAGGAGAGCACTCTGCACAACAACGGCGCTGTAAAGGCGGTTATCGAGAAGCTGAAAGAGGGCGGCCACACCTACGAGAAGGACGGCGCGCTCTGGCTGAAGGCTACCGACTTCGGCGGCGACCAGGACTTCGTGCTGGTGCGCTCCAACGGCTTCCCGACCTACATCGTGCCGGATATCGCGTATCACTACGACAAGCTCATCACCAGAGCCTACGATAAGGCGATAAACGTCCTGGGTGCAGACCATCACGGATATGTTCAGCGCATGCGCATCGCGCTTTCCGCGCTGGGTATCGACGACAAGCGCCTTGACGTAGTTATAATGCAGATGGTAATGCTTATCCGCGACGGCAAGCCCTGCAAGCTCAGCAAGCGCTCCGGCAAGGCGATCACGCTGACGACGCTGCTCGACGAAGTCCCGATAGACGCAGCGAGATTCGTATTCAACCAGCGCAACGCCGACACTCACCTTGAGTTCGACCTCGACCTCGCGGTAGAGGAATCCAGCAAGAACCCGGTATTCTACGTTCAGTACGCGCATGCGCGCATTTGCAGCGTTATCCGCAAGCAGGCTGACGAGGGCGTGAAGTACGAGGGCGGAGCCGTATCCTACACCGAGCCGGCTGAGTTCGCGCTTATCCGCAAGATCGCTGAAATGCCTGAGATGATCAACACTGCTGCGAAGGACTACGACCCCTCCGCGCTGACCAGATACTCATACGAGCTTGCGCAGGCGTTCCACAAGTTCTACGACAGCTGCCCGATAAAGGACGCTGACGCCGACGTCAAGCAGTCGCGCCTTGCGCTCTGCGAGGCTGCGCGCACCACGCTCAGGAACGTGCTTTCGCTGCTGAAGGTGGAAGCTCCGGAGAGAATGTAAAACTAACGGCGCCGCGCAGTGAACGGCTTTCGGCTCTGCGCGGGCGCTGCCATATAGAAACGGGAAAATATGTTCAGACAAGAAAAAAAGTATTACGCCAGGGCGTTCCTGTACGCGCTGGCGATGGCGGCGGTGCTTCTGGCGCCGTTCGTGCTGCTTGACGGCGGGTACTTCGTGTACTACGGCGACTACAATGCGCAGCAGATACCATTCTATAAGACCTGCATAGAGGCGGTGCAGAGCGGAAATCTGGGCTGGAACTGGCGAACCGACCTTGGCGCGAACTTCGTAGGCTCCTACAGCTTCTACACGCTTGGAAGCCCGTTCTTCTGGTTCGCGGCGCTGTTCCCGGTGGAGATATCGCAGTACCTGATGGCTCCGCTGCTGGCGCTGAAAATCGCGTGCTCGTCGTTCTTTGCGTTCGTGTATATACGGCGGTTCGTGACGAATCCGCAGCACGCGCTCATCGGCGGACTGCTGTACGCATTTTCCGGCTACTCGATGTACAACATATTCTTCAACCATTTCCACGAGGCGATAGTTTTCTTCCCGCTTCTGCTGATAGGGCTTGAGGAATCCGTTGTAAACAAGCGGCGGGGCGCGCTGGCGGCCGCAGTCGCGATAAACGCGTTTGTGAACTACTTCTTCTTCATCGGAGAGTGCGTGTTCCTGGTGCTGTATTTCGTGATACGCCTGATAGGCGACAGCCGCTTCCGCATTGGCGTGAAGGACTTTTTCTGCCTGGCGTTCGAGGCGGTCTGCGGCGTTCTCATTGCGGGCGTGCTTTTCGTTCCGTCGATATTCCAGGTGCTGGACGTTCCGCGTTCAACTTCAATGCTGAACGGCTGGGATTTCCTGTTCTACAATAAAAACCAGCGCTACGGGCTTATCCTTGAGGCTATGTTCTTCCCCGGGGAAGTCCCCGCGCGCACCATTATGTTCGAAAAGGCGGACTCCAAATGGAGCAGTGTGGCGCTGTTCCTGCCGCTGTTCTCGATGTCCGGCGTTATCGCGATGGTCAAGGGCGCAGCCACGGAGGCTTCCCGCCGCATGAAGTGGCTGAGGATACTCCTTCCGGCATGCCTTATCATTGCAATGATCCCGGGACTTAATTCCTCCTTCGTGCTGTTCAATTACAGCTTCTACACGCGGTGGTTCTATATGCCGGAGCTTCTCTGCGCGATGGCGACGGTCTACGTCCTTGAACACGAGGAATTCGACCTCGGATTCGGCGCGAAGTTCAGCGCCGCGGCGGCGGGGCTGATGATCGTGCTGACTCTGCTGTTCCCAATAAAGTCGGATACCACCGACGAAGCCGGGGAGACAGTTTCGCAGACTCTACCGAGGCTGTTCACCGGCATAAACCCCGGAATTTTCGCAAATATAGCAGTTTGCCTGGCAACTCTGGCAGTGCTTTTCAACGTGCTCTACTGGCGCAGGCGCATGACCTCCGCGGCGTTCACAAATCGCGTGACGACGGTGACGGTGGTATGCTGTATGCTGCTTGGATACTACTATGTAGGCTACGGAAGGATACTTGGTCCGTACATCGGGGAGTACAACAAGAAGGTATCAGCCCAGATACACATTGACGATCCCGAATTCTACCGCATGGAGTCCACCGACAGCCAGAACAACATAAACATGCTGTGGGGAATGAGCTCCCTGAAGAGCTTCACCAGCATAATCCCCAGCTCGACCTTTGAACTCTACGACCTGCTGGATATCAAGCGCGACGTGAATTCCAAGCCGGAAACGGAGCACTACGCGCTGCGTGCGCTGACCCGCGTGAAGTACCTCATGATAAGCGACGGCACGTCCGAGGAGGATGTCGAAAAGACCCTCTCGGAGCTTCGCACGTTTGAGTACCGCGAGGATCAGGACGGCTGGAAAATTTACGAAAACACCGCCGCCCTGCCGATGGGCTACGCATACGACACGTATCTGTCCGTGGACGACGCAAAGGGCGGCAGCCACGTTGACAACCTTATGACCGGCAGCGTTATCCTCACCGACGAGCAGATCGGGAAGTATTCCGATATACTCACCGCCGGTGAAAACGAGGGTCTGAACGGAAACAATCTGTATCAGAAGTTCCTCAGCGACGTAGAGGACAGAAAGTCGCTTGGCGCGAAGCAGTTCAGCGTGAACGGGAGCGGATTCACAGCCGTGACCGACTACGACCGCGAACGGCTGGTAGTGTTCAGCGTTCCCTACGACAGCGGCTGGAGCGGCACCGTTTCGGCGCAGGGCGGGGAGAGAGTCCCGCTGGAGATCGAGAAGGTCAACGGCGGATTCATCGGCGTGAAGGTGCCAGCCGGAGTATGCGAGCTGAGCTTCACATACAAGACCCCCGGAGCTTCCCTGGGAGTTATCTGCACCATCGTCGGAGTTGTGCTGTTCGGCGGATATATCCTGCTTTGCTTCGTGATACTCAGGCGCAGACCGCGCCGTTATGTCCACCTTTACACGCAGGATCAGGTGGACGGCGTGAAGGCGCATAAGTCCTACATCTCGCAGCTTTCGAAGCAGATATATGAGTCCCCGGAGAAGGGCGCGCTGAAGCTGGATTCCGAGGAGGAAAAGCTGTCCTGGCCGGACGTTGAGGAAAGCTTCATGGACAGGGAGATATACGATTTCAAGAACCGCGGTCCGAAGCCGCGCACCTCGCACATCACCGAGGACGACGAGGCGTATAATGTGCTCAAGGAGCTTGACGAGC